>JAEEGL010139363.1_pt1 | contig 75086 bp, 56 predicted proteins | sample 9134231 | NCBI WGS metagenome assembly JAEEGL01 (sample SAMN16246548, study PRJNA631951) | gut metagenome | biome: gut microbiome; feature: rumen; material: fiber-attached | host: Bos | place: Iran: Karaj | collected 2018-10 | reverse complement strand
GTTTAACCTAATATCTATGACAAGTAGTGATTACTTCTTGTCTAACTTGTCCTTAACGAAATCGACAGCCTTGTCGACGACGCCCTCCATGTTGGGCACGATTTCTTTGACTTTTGCCTTCACATCATCCAGATCGACATCACCGTCACCGTCCTTGTCACCGACGAGACTCTTTGCCGACTCCATAAGATTACCTGCATCGGCCATCTTGCTGCCGAGCATTTCCTTTGCTTGTTCGAGGATGTTTTTTTCTTCTGCCATAGTTGTTAATCGTTTTATAGTGTTGACTTTACGCGCCTTGTCGCACGCCCCCACCAATTGTGTCGCCTACTTCCTTTCGAGCGTTTCGGCAATTTCTACGGCACAAAAATAGTGCAAAAAAACGACAATCCCAAAAGAATTGACGATTTTTTGCATAAAAAACTTTCCTTTTGCAAGCGTTAAGGCTTGGCGACGGTTATCGCTCGTCGAGCATGCCGTCGTTGCTCGAGCGATGGTGGCGCATCTTGTAGTAGAAGTGCTTGCGGAACTTGTGCATGCCCCACGCTTTCATTGCGCCCCATCCGGCCACGGCGCCGAGGGTGTTTGCCACGATGTCCTGCACCTCGAAGTCGCGTGTTTCGGGCACCAAGAGTTGCCCGGCTTCCATGATCATGCCCAGGATTATTGCGCACGTCATGAGCGCCAGTTCCACGTTGAGATGCGTGTGGTGCGGCATCCGCTTCTTGCAGTATTCAAGAATAAACACCGAAGCGGCAACAAAGTACATCAGGAAGTGCGCGAGTTTGTCGGCACCAGGAAACAGTGCGAACTCATCGGCCCCCACAGGATTGTCGGCCAGCGAAAGATAAGCAATGACCGCAATAGTTATGATTGATGGCACGCCAGTTGGCAAAGCCAAAATGAATCGTTTAAATAGCATCAGTTTTACATTAATTATAATGTCGACAACACTACATGCTTTGCTCTGGAAACCATACCATGGAGCGTAGCATATTGTGTTAAACGGGTGCAAAATTACACATTTTTTGAGTTACAGAAAAATATTACCCCCATTTTTCGGCGGAATTTACCCTTTTTTGTTAAATTTGTCGTCTCAAACTGCAAAACCACTATTTTACAATGGGAAAGATGCGCGATTTCTTGTCGATGACGCAGCGCGAGCGCGTGGGTGCTATCGTGGTGCTGGTGCTGCTGGCGTGTTCGCTGGCCGCAATATTTGCTGTGCGCCAGTGCCAACGTGTGGAGCCGGGCGCCGACAGTGCCGAAATGCAGCAATTGGTGAGCGAGCGCGACTCGCTGCGCGCCGCCCAAGACTCGCTAAAGGCCGTAATTAAGCGTCCCGACAAGCGCAGCAAACTCAAAGTCATTGACGAAAAACAGCGCGTGGACGGCGACATCAAGCAGCGCAAAGCCGGCGAGGTCAAGAAGGTCAAAGCCGACGAGGTCAAAAAGATTAAATCTGGCAACGTCAAGCAGCGCAAGGCTGTCGACAAAAGCCCCGCGCAACGCGAGATGAAAGAAATGGACCGCTACTAAGCGCACTGTGCGGCACATTCTCGCCGCAAAAGTTGTGCGTTGGTCAACTTTTTATTACTTTTGCCGAAAAGATATCATTAACATGGAAAAACATCATCGACTGGGATTTGCATCACGCATGGGCGCCATTGCCGCCACCGTGGGCTCGGCAGTGGGCCTGGGTAACATTTGGCGTTTCCCCTACGAGGCGGGCCAGAACGGCGGCGGCGCGTTCATCTTGGTGTATCTGCTGTGCGTGCTGCTGCTGGGCATCCCCGTGATGCTGAGCGAGTTTATCATCGGACGCTCGACGCACAAAAACATGAAAGGTGCCCTCAAAGAGTTGTCGCCTAACACGCGTGTGTACCGATTTTCGTACGTGAGCGTGCTGGGCGCGTTTATCACGCTTAGTTTCTATGTTGTGGTGTGCGGCTGGGTGTGCGAGTACATCTACCAGGCTCTGATAGGCAACCTTCACAGCCACACCCCCGAGCAGTACAGCGAGATGTTCAACTCGTTTGTGGGCTCGCCGTGGGCCGTGGTTGGCTGGACGCTGCTGTTTATCTTCATCAACATGATGGTGATGCGCCGCGGCATCCGCAAGGGCATCGAGTGGCTGTCGAAGTGGATGATGCCGCTGCTATTTGTGCTGCTGGTGCTGTTCTGCATTAACTCGCTGCTGCTGCCAGGCGCCGGTGAAGGCGTTAAGTTCCTGCTCTCGCCCGACTTCTCACAACTCACGTTTAAAGGCGTACTCGACGCCTTCGGACAAGCGTTCATGTCGCTGTCGCTGGGCATTGCCTGCCTGGTGACCTACTCGTCGTATTTCAGCGACGACACCTCGCTGATGCGCGACGCCGTGGTGATTGCCGGACTCGACTCGCTGGTGGCCATCCTCGCCGGACTGATGATTTTCCCGGCGGTGTTCTCCTTCGGCATGACTCCCGAGGCCGGCCCGAAACTGATTTTTGAGGTGCTGCCCAGCATCTTCCAGCAGATGCCCGGCGGCTACGTTTGGGCCCTGCTGTTCTTCCTGCTGGTGTTTGTGGCCTCGCTCACCTCCACCATCTCACTCTCGGAGATTGCCATCACCTTCCTCATCGAGGAGCACCACATGACGCGCAACCGCGCCACCTGGCTGATGACGGCTGCACTGGTGGCAATGTCGACGGTGTGCGCGCTGTCGTTCAACGTGCTGAGCGGCATCACGGTATTCGGCATGAACATCTTCGACATGATGAACCAGCTTGCATCTAACGTGTTTATGCTGCTTGGCGGCCTGTTCACGGCGGTGTTTGTGGGCTGGTTCCTCGACCGCAAGATTGTCAAGGAGCAGTTGTCGACAGGAGGCAAAAGTGACCACTGGGTGGTGCGTTACGCAGTGTTCTGCCTGCGTTTCGTGGCCCCCATCGCGATGCTGTTCATCTTCTTGTTCTTTACCGGACTGTTAGATAATTAATAAATCGTTCACAGCGAGCAAGTCGACGGCTTGCAAAACTGTAACAAAATGATTCACGATATAACTGACATAATGCATCGGTCGAGGCCCCTGGTGATGGGCATCGTCAACGTCACGCCCGACTCGTTCTACGCTGACAGCCGCGCCACGGAGGCCGACGTCATCGAGCGCCGCGTGCGCCAGATGGCCGACGAGGGCGCCGACATCATCGACCTGGGCGCCTGCTCCACGCGCCCCGGCTCGCAGCCGCCCACTGCCGACGAGGAGTTGCGGCGACTGGAATTGGCGATGCAATGCGTGCGGCGTGCGGCGCCGGGCATCATCACGTCGGTCGACACCTGGCGGGCCAGCGTGGCACGGCACTGCGTGGAGGCTTTAGGGGTCGACATCGTGAACGATGTTAGCGGCGGCACGCTGGACCCCGACATGTGGCCCACCGTGGCACGGCTGGGCGTGCCCTACGTGCTCATGCACATGCGCGGCACACCGGCGACGATGCAGAGCCTCACCAACTACACCGATGTCGTGGCCGACGTAGCCGACGAATTGACAGAGAAACTTGCCACACTGCGACAAATGGGTGTAGAGCACGTCATCCTGGACCCGGGCTTCGGCTTCGCCAAGACGCTCCAGCAAAACTACCAGTTGCTGGCCGGGCTGGAGCAACTGCACAAACTGGGTGCCCCGCTGCTGGTGGGCGTGTCGCGCAAGTCGATGATTTACAAAGCGCTGGACATCACGCCCGACGAGGCACTGACAGGCACCACAGTGATTAACACCATCGCGCTCATGCACGGCGCACACATCCTGCGCGTGCACGACGTGAAAGCCGCCGTGCAGGCTGTCGCACTCACGCAGTTCACACGCCAGGCACAAAACGAAACACGAACACACACACTTAACACGATATAATGGGAAGTTCACTCTTTGCACTCTTTGGCATAAAGGACCTGATCGACATCTTGCTGGTGGCGACACTGCTCTATTACATCTACCGCATGATGAAAGACTCGGGCACCATCAACCTGTTCATCGGCGTGCTGGCGTTTGTCATCACGTGGGTGGTCGTATACAAGATTCTCGACATGAGGCTGATCGGCACCCTGATGGACAAAATCATCGACATCGGCCTGTTTATCCTGGTGATTCTGTTCCAGGACCAAATCAAGCGGTTCCTCATCGAACTGGGCTCGCACAAGGGCTGGGGTTTCATCGGCAACGTGTTCAAGCACCGCTCGGCCACCGACGAGAGCAAGCGGTGGATTATGCCGGTGGTCTACGCCTGCATGAGCATGTCGAAGTCAAAGACTGGCGCGCTGATTGTCGTTCAGCAGCAAGTGCCGCTCGACGACTATGAGCACACGGGCGACGTGATAAATGCCGACATCAACACGCGGCTCATCGAGAACATCTTCTTCAAGAACAGCCCGCTGCACGACGGCGCGGTAATCGTTGCCGAGAACAAGATCATGAGCGCCGGCTGCATCCTGCCCGTGTCGCACGACACCACGCTGCCGCGCTACCTGGGCCTGCGCCACCGCTCGGCATTGGGCATCGCGCAAGCCACCGATGCCATCGCCATCGTGGTGAGCGAGGAAACCGGCAACATCTCCTACGCCCACAAGGGTGAAATACACCTGAAACTCAGCAGCACCGACCTGGAGCATGCCCTCTCGGCGCTGGTAACCGAATAAAAAGCACGAAAAACAGCCATGTTTGACATTCAAGGGACACTTGTGAGCCTCGACCTAGTGGAGCGCTTCTTCTGCTGCGACCTGGAGCGCTGCCTGGGCGCGTGCTGCATCGAGGGCGACGCCGGAGCGCCCATCGACGAGGAGGAATATCGCCGCCTCAAGGAAATAGTGCCGAAAGTGTGGGACTACCTGCTGCCGCGCGCACAGGAGGAAATCAAGGAGCACGGCGTGGCCTACGTCGACGAGGAGGGCGCCCTGGTGACCAACATCATCGACGGCAAGAACTGCGTGTTTTCCTGCTACGAGCCTGGCGGCCTGTGCTCATGCGCCATCGAGAAGGCCTTCCGTGCCGGGAAGGTCGACTGGCGCAAGCCCATCTCCTGCTACCTGTATCCGGTGCGCGTCAAGCAATTCGACGGCTGGGCCAGCGTGAACTACCACCGCTGGAAAATCTGCAAGAGCGCCGAGGTGGCCGGGCGCCAACGCGGCATACGGCTCTACGAGTTCCTGCGCGAGCCTCTCATCGCGCGATTCGGCAAGGCGTGGTACGACGAACTGGTGGCCAACTGCAAATTGTATATCGAACAATATCTAAGCGACTGAGACGAAACGCCTGCCGACGCTCCTCATGCTCACCGCAGCCTGGTGCGCCCCGAGCATGCAGGGACAATTCACCCGCCACTGACGCCGCAGCCCATGCCAGACAGCCATAGAGCCGATAGAAACTATAGCGGCCATAGAGGCCATAAAATGCTATAATAAAAGGTTTAGGGCAAAAAAATCGCTGAAAGATTTCGCCGTGTGAAAAAAAAGTTGTACCTTTGCACCGCTTTTCGTAATCTCTGGCGAGAAGAAGAGTGGCTCGTGTATATTGCGAATTGATAATTAACGATTTAAATGATTTAATAATGGACTTAATCAAAGTTGCTGAGCAAGCATTTGCTACCGAAAAGAAGCATGTTGAATTCTTCCCTGGCGACACCATCACGGTGGCCTATCGCATCAAGGAGGGTAACAAGGAGCGTATTCAGCAGTATCGCGGCGTGGTGATCAAGATCACCGGCGAGGGAGAGAAGAAACGTTTCACCGTGCGCAAGATTAGCGACAACATCGGTGTGGAGCGCATTTTCCCGCTGGAGTCGCCGTTTATCGACAGTATCGTGATCAACAAGCACGGTAAAGTGCGTCGCGCTAAACTGTATTACCTGCGTAACCTCACAGGTAAGAAGGCACGCATCAAAGAGCGCCGCATCGTTAAGAAAGAGGATTAATCAATCTGCTTTCGACGATAAAACACTGGGCTGCCGCATCGACCGCGGTAGCCCATGTTTTTTGTATGCAATCAAAGGCCTGAACAAAATCATTTCATGATTGCTCAGTTAGTTTTTGTTCTTTCACTTATCATGACCCAATAAGCCGACAACTCAGAAATAATCGTCTCTCCTATTGTTTCGAAGGAAATCTCACTTGGCCATTTAATTCCTTTGAGAAAACCATTCCAACGCGCAACCCTATCCACGTCTGTATAAAACTCAGTTGAAAACAACGGATGATTCTCTATATAACTTGTATTCCGATTTTGAAAAGTGTTCTTTATTGCCTCAAACAAAACAGTACTGTTCATGTGACCACAGCGCAGTATCTCATATACATCAAAAAAATCTTTCATACGACTATTATTAACCGAGAGTGAAATCATTGCTTCAAATTTCTCGGCCACAACAGTTTCCAGGGAATAAGCAAGAATGCGCACCTCGGGAGAATCCTCCAATAACAATGGATATTCCAAATCTTGCGGACCAGGTGTCACCACATCACCGAAGCCAATATCCATAGAAATAAGTTGACGCACTGAATCGAGTGAAGCCATTACAAATACCCTCCGTCCTGTATACCGTCTTTCGGGTGTTATGTCCTCAACCATGACACTGCTGGAATCAAATATTACGCCATCTGGCTCGCACGGCACAGCGACTATTTCCGCGAAGATTGACTTAATGTGTTCTTGGTCACTATTGACCTTTGTGCCCAAGAAATCAATGTCTTTTGTCGGACGTGCTTCTTCGTGATTGAAAGCATATAGTAATGCCCCTCCTTTTAGGAAGAAATTATCGCGATACGCACTTTGCGACAAGCGGTACAGCAGTCGCTCTTGAATGTATCGCACCAAAATTGTCATGAAAGGGACACCAGTATGCCTTGACACCTGCAGCAATCGGTCTTTGACCGACTGTCCAATATTCTTTATGGTTTTCTTCATAGCATATAATTAATAACGTCGTTAAGAGTGTTGGCCACACGCATTTGTTTTGCATATTCATTGAGCAGTGTCAGATTCCTGTCGTCACGCCGCAAATAATTCTTCAGTATTTCCGAACTTATATCAATGCCAATACTGTTCCTGAATTTCACAGCATCACATACCGATTTCTCCACATCATATATTCTCACGTTGAACCCTTCGATCTCCTTACGAGTAACACCAAGTTCAAAAGCCGACTGAGACCAATAGTAAAGTGAGATTGGCGGGTAAACCGGCAGCCTCACCTTCCGTTTCTTAAAAATGGCAACACAAAAGTAAGGGGGCAATTTAGTTGTAAGTTCATAGTGTGCCCATGCCGAATACATGCACAAGACACCACCCGGCACAAACTTTTCAATGTCAATCATCGTACTGGCCATCATGTCGGTAAGTGCATAGATGCCATTTCTAAGACGCACGACATTTCCCCTTGCCACTTCAGCAAGAAGTTGATCGTACATAGCGCGGTTATCTGCGATGTCATTTGTGCGGATATAACCGCCCTGAGACCTGATAAAATCATTCACATTCATATTCAGCGTACAAAATTACGGCTTTTTTTTTAATTAGCCGTATTTTTTGAGATTTTTTTTGGAGATGACCATATAAATCCAGCAAACCTATACGTCAAGAGTTGATAAGTTTTAATGTGACAAGAAAGTTTTTTTGCAAGGTTGAATATTCGCATGGGGTAAGGATTGGCAGGGGATTTGCCAGGTTGAGGCAAAAAAAAATTGAATTATTTGCAGTTTTCCGACAAATTGAGTAATTTTGCCCCATATTGACAATATACCTCAAAACATTTCGATTATGCTATTTTCAGAACGCCTGCGCACACTGCGCACCGAGCAGGGCCTGCTGCAACGCGAGATGGCCCGCGCCATAGGAGTCGACATACCGATGTACAGCCGCTACGAACACGGCGAGCGCCGTCCGAAACGCGACCAGGTGACCAAGTTGGCACGCCTTCTCAACACCGACGAGGGCGAACTGGTGGCGATGTGGCTTGCCGAGGAGGCGATGAACGCCATCGGCCATGACCCGCAGAGCGCCCGCGCCTCGCAACTGCTGCTCGCGCAACTCGCCGGCAACGATGTGGTGCAACAGGCTACCGAGGCCGACAAAAAGCCGGCTGTTGTCGCCGTAGAGCAACCCGTCATACCGGCCGTCGACCCGCTGATTATCGCTGCTGAGGACCTGCCCGCATCACAACGCACACTGGTGCGCTCGCTCGGACGCAGCCCCATGCCGCACTACGAGCAGGGCGACGCCAGGCAGGTGATGCAGCGCATCGAGGACGACAGCGTGGATTGCATCGTCACCACCCCGCCCTACTGGAACCTGAAGGATTACAAGGTCGACGGCATAACAGCCGCCACGCTTCAGGACTTCGCCGACGAACTGCTGCGCGTCATGGCCGAGGCACACCGCGTGCTCAAGCAGCAAGGGTCGCTGTGGCTCAACGTGGCCGACTTCTACCAGGACAAGGCGTTGCAGGGCTTCCCCTGGCGACTCGCGCTGCAAATGATAGACCTGCAGGGCTGGACGCTGCGCAACGACGTGGTGTGGAACAAGCCGCAGGGCACCTTCGACGGCTCGCCCGACAACCTGCGCAACGTACACGAGTATTTGTTCCATTTTGTCAAGTCGGCCGATTATTACTTCGACGAGACCGAGTTACGCAACTGCTACAACAACGCCATGGCCAGCGACAAGAAGCGCACATCCAAGTCGGCCGCCGGCCTCATGCCCGGCGACGTGTGGAGCATCGCGCCCGACAAGAGTGAGATTGAGCGCTACCGCGTGGCACCCGAGTTGCTCTACCGCATCCCCATCGCCGCCACCAGCCCGGCTCACGGCCTGGTGCTCGACCCCTATTGCGGCACCGGCACGGCATGCAAGGTGGCCTACGACATGGACCGCCGCTCGATAGGCATCGACACCAACGGCGACCATCTGGCCCGAGCACGCAAGCGCATCGAGGCCAAGCCGCTGAGCCTGTTCTAATCGCGCAACAACACACATCAAAAAGCGAATTGCCCGCGACACCATCGCAAGCAATTCGCTTTTGTATTAAAGGGGGTGTGTCATAATTCAAAAAGGTTGGAACAAAAGTTCCTCCCCTAAGGGGGATTTTCAGCCATAACTGAATTATGACCGATTGGGGTTTTTGCAGCCCCGCTTTTAGCGGACAGGCATGTTATCCTATATTATGCACTGATAAAGTGTCAGCCGTGGTGTGTGTGAGGCGTGCGGCGGCATAGTCGGGGCGCATGGCGACCGAGAGCGAAGTGTCGGGGTCGTTGATGCACTGCACGTGGGTGAATCCGGCGGCGCGCAGCACGTCGGCATTACGCACACGGCCCGCCACGAGCAGTGTGGGCACACCGGCGGCCTGGGCCACACGCATCACAGCGCTGGGCAGTTTGCCCATCAGCGTCTGTTCATCGGCGCTACCCTCGCCCGTAATCACAAGGTCGGCTCCGTCGACGAGTTTGTCGAATTTCAGCAAATCGAGCATCCATTTAGCACCCTCAACAAACTGTGCGTCGAACAGCGCCATCAGGGCATATCCCATGCCGCCTGCGGCTCCCGCGCCAGGTCGCAAAGCCACATCATCGCCCAGCATCGGGCGCATGATGCGGGCCAGATTGCGCATTCCGGCGTCGAGGCGCTCCACCTCGGCTGGCGACGCACCCTTCTGCGGCGCAAAGATGTGCGCGGCACCCTGCGGACCGTACAACGGATTACGCACATCGCTCGCGACCACCACTCTGCATGGTTTAGCAGACAGCAGAAAACCCGATTTGTCGACCGCGGCAATGCGCTCCAAATCTACCTGCCCGGGCAGCATCTCGTCGCCATTATTGTCAAAAAACCGCAATCCTAAGGCCTGCATCATTCCCACACCGGCGTCGCTGGTGGCAGTGCCACCCAGTCCCACCACCACCTCGGGCCAGCGGGCAGCAGCCTTGAGGAGTTGGCCCACGCCGAACGACGTGGCATGCATCGCATCGCGCTCGTCGGACTTGAGGAGTGACAACCCTGCAGCCTGTGCCACCTCGACGCACGCCAAGTTGCCTGCGGCAGCAAAGCGCGCCTCGACGGCGCGCATCAGCGCGTCGCGCGCCGTAATGGACTTCACGTCGGCGCCGCATGCCGCAACAAAGGCGTCGAGCAGACCGTCGCCACCATCGCTCACAGGCAGCACCGTCACCTGCGCCGTAGGCCAAGCCTTCAGCACGCCACGGCACGCAGCCTCGCCTGCCTCACGGCTTGTGAGGCATCCCTTAAACGAATCGATGGCAATAACGACACGCATGACAGATGACAGATGACAGATAACAGATAACAGATGACAGATTACAGATTACAGATGACAGATGACAGATAACAGATTTATGCGTTGTGCATTGATTATGCGTTGTGCATTGATTATGCATTGTGCATTGATCAGAATGGGTAGCCGATGGCCAGGTGAAGGGCCAGGCTGTCGCCAAACTTGCGGATGTTGTAGTAGCCGCTCTTGCCAGTGTCGTAGGGCGCGTGAATCGCGATGCCGAGGTCGGCGCGCACCACGAGCATCTCCATGTCGAAGCGGAGACCCACACCAGTGCCAACCGCCAACTCCTTGAAGAAATTCTTCAGCCTGAGTTTTCCCTCCGGGCGATACACCTCGCCGAACTCGTCAACCTCGTCTTTAAGCAGCCAAATGTTGCCGGCATCGAGAAATACGGCACCCTTAAAGTAACCCAATATCGGGAAGCGGTACTCCATGTTGGCCTCAAACTTGAATGTACCCGTCTGGTCGTAGTAGTCGTAGACCGAGCGCACCGCCGGGGCATAACTGCCGGGGCCTATCGACCTGACGGTGAACGCACGCACCGAGTTTGCCCCACCCGCATAGAACTGTTCGCGGAAAGGCACCTCCTTCATGTTGCCATAGGCATGCACGGCACCGATGTCGACCCTGGCGGCGAACTGGCTCTCGGGAGTGAGAGCCCGCGTCCACACCACCTGCGACTCGGCTTTGACAAACTGCGAGAACGGCGTGCCCAGCATCTTCTTTTCGCCGTGCTTTCCCGCGAGGCTCCAGATGCCCGACAAGATGTTTCCGGCCTCCATCACAGTGGTTTTCCAGGTGATGTGGTCGCGTCCGAAGGTGTTGTCGTAGGTGTAAGTGTACTGCATCTTCGGGATGAACACGTCGACGAAACTCATGTTCAGCGCCGGGTTCATCGTCATAATTGAGTCGAATGCGGTACTTTTGTTCATCAGTTTGTTATATGTGAGGCTAAACGGTGTGAACTCGTTGAGCGACAACTTATTGGCATGCCATTCCCAAGTCATACCGCCGCCCAGTTGCAGCATCTTGAAGTAGTCGGGGCGGTTGAGAATCGACGCGTTGAGCGAAAACCGTGTCCAGTTCACATATCGGCGGCTGCGGTCCACGAATCGCGGCGCGAGCAGACGCGGTATGGCCAGGTCGCCCTTTATGCCGAACTCGTAGGAGTTGAGGTCGCTGTGGCGGTAGGCCGAGTTGCCTCGTCCGGTCTGCCACTCGTAGGCTGCCGTGGCGGCTATCGAGAGTTTCTCTCCTGCGCCAAACACATTTTTGTGCGTCAAGCCCAACTCCAGTGCCGGGCCTATGAAACTGTTGCTCTTCGACGTGCCCTGCACCTCCATTTTCACCTCCCACGGCCGGTCGACGGTGAGGTTGATGTCCAAGTCGAGGATGCCGCGGCCCTTAGCGTCTAGGCTGTCGAGCGTGGTGACCTGCATGTCGATGTTGCTGAAAATGCCCAGTCGCGAGAGCGCCACCTGCGTGCGGTCGAGCGAATTGATGCGGAACGGGCGCCCCTTGCGCGCGCGAATGTTGGAAGTCACCGCACTGGGCTGCAGGCGCACCGGCTCATACATCACCAGCGTGCAGCGCTCGTCGTCGATGGTGTCGGGCACGCCACCGCCATCATAAGAGTAAACGGTGGCCTTGATGTCGCCAGTGACATATTGTATCGAGGCTTGGTTGGGCACGTCGGGGGCCTGGATCACCTGCAGGTTGACCACGCCCGGCGTGTTGACGCTGTCGGCAAGATACTGGATATACTCCGGGCGGTAGAAGTAGTAGCCGCGGTTGCGCAGGTTGTTGGTGATATCGACGCGCACTGCGGTGAGCGAGTCGACGCAGTAGCGGTTTCCGGTGCGCAGGTAGTGGTGGTTGAGAGCCAGCGAGTCGATGATGTTGCTCACCGTCGAGCCGTCGCCACGATAGGTGATTTCGCCCAGGGTATAAGGCTCGGTGACGTTGATGTCGTAAGTCACGCTGGCTTTCTTGGGATTCTTGCCGGTGTTGAGCGTGTAAGACGCTTTTGATCGGAAGTAGCCGTTATTGGCCAGCAGCGTGTTGATCATGTCGACGCGCGTGTCGGGGTTGACGCGGCGTATGGTCACCGGGCGCGACACCAGATTCTTGTAGAGCCAGCCCTTCAGGCCGGTGGCGTCGGCATCCCAGTGGTTGTAGACCCATAGGCCTACGGGGAACGGCGTGCGGTAGTAAGGCGAGTAAAGCGGGTTGTTGGGCTTTACGTTGATCACCTCGAAGATTTGGTCTTGCACATCGCCGTCGATATTGGCGCCCTGGCGGTGATAGTTCACCTTTTTCACTCCGGTATAGAGGATGTCGTTTTCGCCCAGGCGGCTTGTGGTGGAGCATGCCGAGGCGATTATTGCCAGAGCGAGACAAACTATAATATGAGATATGTAATTGCGGTATTTCATCATTGTGGAGTGTTTTCGTTGGCCGGGATTGTGTCGGCAGCCTCGGTGGCATCCTCGGCGGCCTTGACGAGCGCCTTCTCGGCACGGCTTTGCGCCTCGAGCGAGTCGGCGGCCACATCGCGTTGACGGTGTAAATTGAAGAGGTCATTGAGCGAGCCCACTTTCCGCTTCATGACAAAACCAATGCCCGTCTCGGTAATCTGGCCCTCAAGCACGCTCTCAAACCCAGTGTGACGGAACAGGCGCAGGTATTTGCTGCCGCGCTCGTTGAGGTAATACTCAAACGAGATGTCGTTGATGAGGTTTTGCGAGAAGTTCTCGTCGGCCGTGGCATCGGTGCTGTACTCGCCGCCCACGACAATCTTGAATCGGTCGTTGAACAGCGTCTTTGCCAGGCGGTAACTGTAACTGGTCTGCGTGCCGCTGTTTCGCTGGCCCTCATACTGGTTGATGCCGAACGACAAGTCCACGCCCTTGAGGCTCTTGGCCGCCCAGTCGTTGAGTTGCGACTGCAGGAAGGAGAACAAGGCGCTGTTGGCGTTCAGGCTGCTCACGCCGCCAGTGGTGTTGGCGCCGGTGTAGGTGTTGTACAGCAGCACGTTGATGGCGGCCTGGCTGCGCTGCACGTCGCTCATCGACTGCAGTTCGTTTTGGATGCTCATGTCGCTCTCGGTGCTCATGTCGAAGTCAAGTTGCATGTTGCTCAGCGTGCCGCCCACGGTGGCCGTAATCAGGAAGTCAACCGGGTGAGCCGCGCTGTTGTCGCCGCTGCTCACGCTGGTCCTCACCTTCTCGGTGGCCTTGATGTTGAGTTGCGGATTCAGCATGTCGCCCGTCCAGGTGAGGCTGCTGCCACTGTTGATGTCGAAGTTCTTCTGGCTGAGCAAGGGCGGCGAGTAGCGCAGGTTGCCCGACTCGATGGTGTAATTGCCGTTCAGGTTGTCCTTTCCGGCGAAGTCGAGCGAGTATTTCAGGTGGCCCACACCGTCGATGGTGACGCGGTCCTTGCCGTCTTCCGACAAATAGGCGTTGATTTTTGCGCCCTGGTTGATATTGATGTTGGCAAGAATCGATGTCGCGTAACTCTCGTTGGCGGTGATGAGCACCGGCGTGGTGCTGGTGGAGTCGTTGAAGTTGACAAAGGTAATCATGTTCTCGTCGACCTGCTGGGTGAGCGTGCTCACCTCCTCCTTCATCACATAGGTGATGTTGCTGCCGGGCAGCATCGTCACGTCGGCACGGATGTCCATATTATTATTGCGCGAGCGCACGGTTGCGCTGATGTCGGCAAACCCCTTGCCGAAGATGTCGCTGTACTGTCGCTGCTCGCTGCCGATGATTTGCACATTTTTGCCAATCATTGTCAAGTCGATGACGGGGTTGCTGATGTCGCTCATGTCCACCTTTCCGTTCATCACCACGGGCTTGTCGTTGATGCCGAGCAGGTTGTAGTTATTGAATTTCACCACATTGTCGGTGATTGGCAAGCGCTGCGTGTCGAGGCGCAACTCAGCGCCGTAGCGCGGCAAGCGCACGCTTGCCGAGTCGCCCACCACAAATCCGTTGAGGCGCGGATTGTCGCTCGTGCCCGTCAACGTCAAGTCGCCATTGAGGTAGCCGCGCAGCGACACCAGTTTGCCCGGTATAAAGGCTTGCACCTTGCGCAGCGGGAAGCGGTCGAGCGAGAGTGTCATGTTCAGCGGGCTGGCCGATGTGCTGTCGTTGAGCGAGCCATAAGCCACGGCGACCTTTGCGCCGTCGAGCAGCATGTCGGCATTGATGCGCGTGCTGGCGGTGGCCGGGTCGATCTCGTAGGTGGCGGTGAACGCCAGGTCGCCCTCGCGCACGCCATCGTACACAAAGTCTTTGAAGTTGAGATCGCCCTTGCCCTCCACGTTGCGGCCGTCGAAGGTGATGTCCATGTCGGCGTTGAGGCGTCCGCTCATGGGCGGCAACGAGGGCATGAATTGCGTCCACTCCTCGATGCGCAGGTTCTCAACATTGAGCAATATGTCCTCGGTGGTGGCTCCCGGCTCACGTTTCGTGGTGAGTTTCAACTTACTGTCGTCGGCAGCAAGTTCCAGGTTGGCGTCGAGCATGCGGGTGCGATAATCCAGGTTGACGTAGTTATCCTCGTTGAGTTGCCACTGGCGGTAGCCAATCACGGGATTCTCGGGGAAGAGGCGCATGGCCACCTCGCTCTCGTTGAGCGTAGCATTGCAGCCCAGGCGGTAGCCCACCTCGCCCTTGATGTTCTGATGCTTGAGCAGGAAGTCGACGGTCGACCCCTTGACGCCGCCCTCGACGCTCACCTGGGCATAGTCGTCCCAGGTGCCGGGCCGGTTGCCCATGTGCGCCTTGAAGGCAAGGTATTTGTTCCACTCGGTGGCCTTGAACGTGAGCGTGTCGATGCTCGTATCGCCCACACTCAGGGCGTTCACGTAGCCGTCGACGAAGATGTTCGAGTCGTTGCGCATCTCGATGTTTGCCTCGCGGAAGTCGACCTCGTACTTCTGCAGATATCGCTGCAAGAGTCCGTCGGTACCCATGCGCATGTTCATGTTGAACTGTGGCAGCGCCTGCTTCAAGGTGTCGATGTTCAGGCTGCGGTGGTCGATTTGGTATTGCGCAATGTCGGCCACGCGCTGCAGATGCTTTGTGATGTCCTCGACGCCGCACGCCGAGTTGAACGTCAGGTGGTTGTCCTCGTTGTCGAAGGTGAGGCTGGTGCTTTGCGGGTCGGAGGCCAGCGTTGCCGTCGCCTCCTCGGCCTCGAGTATGTCGCCGTCGAGGTTCCACTTGAAGTCGTGCAGCCGCACGTCGGCATTATATTTATGGTTGCGCGTGTCAACGTCGGCCTCCAACTCGAAGCGGCCGTTGCCGGCGCAGGTGCCGTCGTAGAGGTTGAGGGCCGCCAGGTCGAGGTCGTTGACCACGCCGCGCGCGTTCACCACGTAGTGGTCGCCGTGGATGCTGCCGTCCATGTTCACGTCGACGTCGCAGTTGGCGTTGCTCGAACTCACGCGGCCGGTGAAGTTGCCGCCGTTAAGTTTGACGTCGGCTTTCAGGTTGCGGTACAGCGCGTTGTTGTAGTTCACGCCCTGGAGGTCGATGCTGGCATCGATGGCGGTGTTGTTCTGCATGAAGTCCAGGCCATGGCCGCGGGCGCGCACGTGCGCCGTGAGGTCGCTGGTCTCGCTCAGCGGCAGGATAGCCTTGACGGGGAAGCGGTTGAAGGTGGCGTCGACATCGTAGTCGAGCGAGCGCATATTGAACGAGCCGCGGCCCACCATGTCGCCGTTGGCCAACTTCATGGTCATGTTGCCGCTCACCTCGTCGCCAGCCAACTTGGCATGGCCCTTGAGCGCCATGGGCGGCAGGTTGACCTGGCGCTGCATGGCCTTGTCCATGAGCGACGGCTTGATGAAGTTGATGTTGTCGAAGCGCGCGTCGAGGTCCACCTCGCCGGCCAGGTGGTCGGGGTCCATGGGGTTATAGATGTTACCGGTGACGGTCGCTTTGGCATAGCGGGGCAGTTCTGCGGTGAAGTCGCGCAGTTGCAACTGCTGGGTGTTGCCAGCCACGCGGCCCTGGAGTTTCACGGGCTCCACCTGCGGGATGTCGCGCAGCACGTCGCTGTATTCGGGGAAGATTTTGCTCACTTCCTGCAGCGCGACGCGCGAGTCGGTGGTGACGGCCATGTTGCCGCCGGGCTTGTTCTCGAGTAGGTCGTGGTCGATGTGCGCGTCGAGGTTGATGTCGCTCATCATGGTTTTCACATGCAACTTGTCGACGTCGATGCCCACCTGATTCATCGACAGCGTGCCACTGCCCTGCTCTATCTGCAGACCGCTGCGCTCGCGCGCCGTGAGCGACTTCACGGGCACGGTGAGTTCGTCGCCGCAACTGTAGAAGTCGTCGATGGCAACATTGATGTCGCTAACCTCCAGATAGTCCATGTCGACACTGTGGCTACCGCGCGGCTGCACGTCGCGCTGGGCGTACACGGCATGGCCGCCATTGATGCGCAGGCTGTCGGCCTTGATGGTCCACGGGATGGAGTCGGCGGGGTTTGGCGGCAGGGTGTCGGGCGGCAAGGGGTGGTCGCGGCTGTACTGCTCGGCGTATTTCGCGCTGGGATAGGTGTAGCGCACGTCGGCACTGTCGAGTTGCAATTTCTGGGCGTCGACGGTGCGCGCCCCGGTGTCGACGACACCGCCATGCAATTCGCCATGCGGGATGTGGGCGGTCATTTTGTCGATAGTTGGCAACATTTGCATCGTGTAGTTCACGTCGTCGAGCGTGACGTGGTTGGCGATGATGTGCCACGGGTCGCTGGCCGCCGTGTCGGCTTCGTGGACGACCTTATGAGGCAGATAGGTGAGGTCGACATCGCCGCCGCGCAGGGCGGCCTCGGCAAGGCCCACCTCGTTGTGCTTGAGGTCGAGGTTGATGCCCGACACCTTGCACTCATCGACGCGTGCGGCGAGCACCATCGACGAGTCGGCCGTCACCATGCGGTAGCGCGCCTTGGTAAGTTGCGCCTCGTCGACGGCCACGGTGAGGTCGAGCAAGGGCTTGGCCTGCACCGACGCGGTGAAATTCTCGGCCACGAGCATGGTGTCGCGGTTCTCGTCGAGGATGAGCACGTCGTCGACGCTCACGTCGAGGGGCCACTTGATGAGGATGCGCCCCACGCTGATGTCCATGCCGGTCTCTTTCGAGGCCCACTCGCAGGCCCAGTCTTTGACGATGTTCTGCACCCAGGGGATGTAGAGGGCAAACGGCAGTAACACGATGAGCAGCAGCAGGATACCCAGTACCCAGCCCACTATGCGCAAAGTTTTTTTGCCTTTACTCTTATTGTCTTTCTTCTCGTCGGCCATCGTCGTAGTGCTGATGCCGCACGTCGGTGCGGAAACCTTCAGCCTACAAAATTACACACAATTTTTCAAATTCCCCACTTGAGCAGTTAAAAATACAAGGTATTTTTCGCATTTTATGTGTAAACACGCATAAAACGCGAATTCCGAAGTTGATGTAGCAGAGGAAGTCGCCTGACGGCGAGACATCAAACAAATCTGTTCAAATCGAACAAATTACGGACTAAAGGGCGAGGCGCAAGCCGATGTTGTCATCCGTGAAAAAAGAGCCGAAGAATTTCCGGCACGATACACGGCAGTCCCTGGCATAGTCGTACCAACTGCCACCACGGCATACGCGATCATAGCCATCCGATGAGCCCGTGGGGTCGGTCTGTACATTAGCGCTGTAGCGGCTGTACCTGTCTTGACACCACTCCAACACATTGCCGCTCATGTCGTACAGTTCAAGTTCGTTAGAGTCCTTCGTGGCTACGGGATGTGTGGATTTTTTACCACTTAAAAAAGAGCGCCCTCCACTATTCTTAGTGTACCACGCCACGTCGCGCAGGGTTTTGCTGCCTGAGTACATGTGTCCCTGGCTGCGGTTGCCGCCACGAGCGGCATACTCCCACTCGGCCTCGGTTGGCAAGCGGAAATGCTGGCCCGTCAATGCGTTAAGCCTTGAGATAAACTCCTGACAGTCTTTCCAACTCACTTGCTCCACAGGACGTTGTGGGTCGCCGGTAAATCCGCTGGGGTTGCTGCCCATCACGGCTTGCCACAACTGCTGAGTAACCTGAGTTTGTCCAATATGATAGTCACTAAGTGTTACTTGATGAGGCGGTTTCTCATCTTCATTGACATCTTCGCCTTGTTCGGGGGTCGCGCCCATAATAAACGTGCCACCCTTTACCGCCACCATCGTAAATACAACACCATTAACCCCGAAAATACGGTTACGAAATTCATTTAACTGTGGCTGCGGTTGCGGCACAGGCTGTGGTTGCGGCGCAGGCTGCGGTTGCGGCTCAGGGGCCGGCTTTACAATTATGACATCATTGGACGGTATATCCATAAATGGTGTGATCGGTATGGCTGGCGTGATGGCACTGTCGGTGAGTTGGGAGATAAACTCGGCTACCGACTGGGTGCGTTGGCGGCGAGGTTGCATGGCAGCCACGATGGCTTGAATCACCTGTTGCGACACGCCATTTTGGCGAAGAGGTTCCAAAGGTAGCCCATCGTCCTGCACAACGACGGCCTCGGGTGGACGGACGGCGGTGAGCAGATTGTAGAGCGTAGCGGCAAGGGCATAGACATCGCTTTGCGGCGAGAAACTCTGTACGCCACCCTGGCGGTACTGCTCCAGCGGCGAGAAGCCGTGGCTGAGGCCTACCGGAGTGGTGGACGTGCCTTGGCCGGTTGTGACATCGTACTGCTTCGACACGCCGAAGTCAAGCAGCACCACGCGACCGTCGGTGCAAAGCATGATGTTGCTGGGCTTCACATCGAGATGGTTGATGTGTTGAGCATGGATATACTGCAACGCCTCGCCCACAGCTGTGACATAACCTATGGCTTCGTCCTGTGGGATGGCACCGCGACGCGCCAAAAGCTGGGACAGCGACTCGCCCTCGATGCACTCCATAACATAGTAAGCGGTGCCGTTTTCTTCAAACACGTCGTGGATTTGCACCACGCTTTTGTGGTTTAAGCGCGAGATAAGTTGCGCCTCCTTGACAAACTTGAGGCGGAAGCGGTCAACGATTTCGCGGTTGGCGTCGGTTGGGACTGTGACTGTGTTGGTGTTTGCGTCTCGATTGCAAAAATTGTTGAAGAAAAACTCCTTGATGGCTACAGTTCGCCCAAGCATCACCTGCGTGGCGCGGTATGTTATGCCGAAGCCGCCCTGCCCCAGCATGCACTCAATCTTGTATCTGCCGCTTTGCAGCAATGTTCCTTCACGTAGTTGCATAATAAGCCAAATTTATTTCTACAAAGGTCGTAAATTATCCTGACCTCTCCAAGCCATTAACCCCAAAAACTAAAAAATCAAACAAATTCTCTAAAAATCTCTCATTTGCTGAAAAAGATATTTGCTTGATTTGGATTTATTTGGTAGATTTCTTTCGCGTCAGCGAAACTCACAATACGGCATGTTGAGAGGTGGTTATTTCTTGCGGAGGATGGCTACGTAGGTAAGCAGGACCACGTTCATCATCAGGGCGTAGATGATTGCCGGGATGGCGATTACGCCGTCGTTGAACACAAACGGGCTGGAGGCGATGGCAATGGCCTGGGCAGCGTTTTGCATGCCCACCTCGATGACGATGGTGCGCCGCTCGGTGGTCTTCAGGCGCGTGGCGACAGCCAGCAGCGCCGCCACACCGATGGCCACCAGCAGCATCGCGGTGACAGCGAGGCCCAGTTGTCCGATGTTGGCAATAATGTTGGCGCGGTGCTGCACAAAGAAGATACCCGCCAGCAGCATCAGCGCCGGGAAGGCGAGTTTCGACAGCACACGGTCGATGCGTGCCGCCACGTTAGGTGCCCAGTGGTTGAGGGCGAGGCCCAAGAGGATGGGCACCGCCATAAGCACGATGTTCTGCACCAGCAGGTTGCCCACCGGCAGGTGGAACGCCTGTTGGCCCTCGACGCCAGCCATGCCCACCGCCAGGGCGAGCACCAGCGGGATGGTGAACAGCGTGATGACACTGCTCAGCGCGGTGAGCGTGACGCTCAGCGCCACATCGCCGTGGGCGAGTTTGGAGAACACGTTGCTCGAACTGCCGCCCGGACAGCAGGCGATGAGCACCAGGCCCACGAAATACAGCGGCGGCAGATGGAACAGCCACGCCAGCGCCAAAGCGATGGCCGGCAGCACCACCAACTGGCCCAGCAGACCCACGGCGACGGCTCGCGGACGACGGGCAATCATAACGAAATCGCCCACGCGCAGCGTGAGGCCCAAATCAAACATCAGTAGCGAGAGGATTGGCAATACAATGATAATCGGATTCATTGCTATGTGTTTTTCTTTTTGTTAATTAAGGCTTGCGACTTAAAGTATTAATTTTAAAAGTATTTCTTTAAATTTTGACACGTAACTCACGTTGTAATTTGCCGAAAAACGGTCACTCATCATCGGTGTCGGGCACCGCTTTCGGCACCAGTTTGGCGCTGATTTCCCACAGCAGATATATTGGCAGGAACACCACCATCAGTGTGAACGGGTCGCCCGTGGGAGTGATGATTGCGGCGAGCACCAGCAGTGCCACGATGGCATGGCGGCGGTACTTGCCGAAGAATCCGCGCTTCAGCGCCCCCACCTTGCCGAGCATCCAGCACACCAGGGGCATCTCGAAAATCAGGCCCATGACGAAAATCAGCATCAGGAAGGTGTCCATGTAACTGTCGAGCGAGATTTGGTTGGGCACCATCTGGCTCACATGGTAGTCGGCGAGAAAGCGCAGCGTGATGGGAAAGACGATGAAATAGCCCACTGCGGCGCCGAGGAAAAACATCGCGTTACCCATTACGAACGCCAAGCGCGCGCCGCGCTTCTCGTGCGGGTAGAGCCCCGGGGCCACGAAGGTCCACAGCAGGTAAATCACCACGGGGAACGAGAGCACCAGGGCGAGCCAGAACGAGGTCGACATGTGTATGAAGAACTGCGATGCCAACTGGATGTTAATCAGTTCGACATGGAATCCGGCTGCGCTGAACGGCGGCAGTTGGGGCACCATGGCCGTGATGGCCTCGAAGCATCGGTAGAGCACGAAGTCGCCGCGGCATGGAGCCAGGATCACGGCGTCGAAGATGCTGGGCATGGCCACAAATAAAGCGATGGTGACCAGAGTCACCACCACGGCAATGCGTACCAGCACGTCGCGCAAGGCGTCGAGATGGTCCCAAAACGACATCTCCTGCAACTTCTCCTCAGCCATGACCGATAGGCCGCGAGATTACTTCTTGTCGTTGTCGGGCATCACGTTGCCCGTCGATGCCTTCTCGTCGTCGGCCGGCTTTTTGATTTCTTCCTCAATCTCGTTCATGCCCTGCTTGAAAGAGCGCACGCCCTTACCCAAGCCTTTCATGAGTTCGGGGATTTTCTTGCCGCCGAAGAGCAGCAGCACCACAAAGACGATGATGATAATCTCGCCCGTGCCGAAAGTGCCAAAAAGCAACAAAATAGTGTTCAGCATATCTAAAATCATTTTTGTTCAGGCTGCAAAATTAAGGAAATTCTGCCAAATTTCATAACAGCACCTTAATAAAACTATGACATTGATAGCAAAAAGCGCAATTTTCGACTTTTTACAACCCCAATTACCATAGTCATTTGAAAAACAAAAAAAATGCCGTAAATTTGTGGGTCAAAAAACAGAACTTTATCATTATCAACCATTAAACAACCATTTATGCTAAAACACAAGGGAATCACAATCTTTGCGCTGCTGCTCCTTGCCGCAGCGCTGCCGGTGCGCGCCATCGACGTCAGTCAGGCCTCGCGCACCGTCGAGCAGACCTTCGACGGCATGTGGGACGGTAGCGCCCCCACGCAGTCGATGCCTGCCGACTGGCGCATCGACCGCCAGATGAACGCCCCCCGCACCGTTGGCACATGGACCGAGGCACAGACCGTGGTGATGTACACCGGTGGTGTGTCGCTGGCCAGCAACGCCAAGAACGGCACGTGGAACTTCGGAGCCGACGGCAACAGCGACCGCGCCGTGGGCGGCCTGTCGACCACCGTTGCTTCGGGCACACGCTGCATTAGCGTCATGACCCACCTGAGCAATGTCGACACCGAGGCAATCAGCAAACTCGAGTTGAGTTACGACATCGAGAAGTACCGCTACGGCTCCAACCCTGAGGGCTTCGCCGTGCAACTGTACTACTCGACCGACGGCACCAACTGGACCAATGCCGGCGACGACTTCTACTCCTACTTCAGCCCCGACGCATCGACCATCGGCGCCGAGCAGGTGCCCATCAGCGTCACCAGCGTGACGGGCAAGGCGCTTCGCGTCGACGTGATGCCGGCCACCGACCTCTATCTGGCGTGGAACATCAGCGTTGCCGCCGGATCGAGCCCCAACCTGGCCATGGGCCTGGCCATCGACAATGTCGCCATCAGCGCCACATTTGCCAGCGAGGAAGACCTGTGCCTCGTCTACGCCGAGGACGTGACCCGCTGGAGCAAACTGCTGCTCGACTGTGGCGACGGCGCCATGGAACCCAGCGGCACAACGGTGGTCAATGGCGTATCGTACAAATACTACGAGTTGCCAGCCAGCGACAACAATATCGATCTCACCTTCACCGACGGTGGTTCGAAGAGCGTGTCGGCCGGCAGCATCACAGCCACCGGCGAGCACTACTTCTGTGTCACTGCCGACGAGGCAACGCCAATCGACGACCCGAGCAACTACACCGGATGGGTCGACCCGACGCGGCCTCCGTTTGTGGCCTCGGGCATCTATCTGCGCGGCGAGGTGAACTCGTGGGGCGCACCATCGGACTGGGAGTTCAGCGACGAGGGCGGCGGCACCTATGTGCTGTACGACAAGACGCTGAGCGGCCAGTTTAAGGTTGCCGACGCCAACTGGAGCAGCGCGTGCAACTACGGCAGCAACGGCGCGTCGGTGCTCATCGACACGCCTTACAGTCTGGTGCTGGGCACCAACGACAACATCTCGTGCGGCGGCAACAGTTACGTGTGCAAGCGCATCGTGGTCACCATCGCCAACGGGCAGGCCACGCTGTTGCTCGAGAGCGACGACGATGCCACCGGCCTTACCAAGGTGTACGTCATGGGTGACAACAACGGCTGGAACTATATGGACGAGAGCGGCGCTCTGTCGCTGACCGACGCCGAGGGCGTATTTGCCGGCCAGGTGACCATGCTTGCTGGCGACGACGGCCTGAGCCACTGGCGCATCTACCAGCGCCTGGGCATGGGCGGCGTGTGGGGCAACCCCGGCGGTGCCGACGCCACAGGCAACAATGTTAGCGGCACTCTGGAGAAAGGCAGCACCGGCACGGTGAGCACCGAGCCGGGCACTTACCAGGTGACCTTCGACATCAACACCGGCGCCTACAGCCTCGAGCAGGTGGCCTCGGTGGCCGTGAGCATGGATGTTGAGCCGGCCGACGTCGTGCTGGTGACCACCGTCCCCGACGAGGTGAAGGTGCTCTCGCTCAACAACAGCCTCATCTATTACCACGACCAGGACGCCATGTTCAACGACATTGCCGCCGCCATGGGCAAGAATGCCTTCTGGCTCAAGCACACCCTGCTGGGCAAGCCGCTGAGCACCCACTGGGCCGAAGGTGACGGCCTCGCCGAGGACGGCACGCCGGGCGCCAAGATGCTGGTTCGCAGCGACGCCTGGAGCCACATCATCCTGCAAGAGCAGAGTTCGCTGCCACGCACCAACTTCGAGGCCTTCCGCGCCAACGTGAAGCAGTGGGTGGACTACATCCGCGAGTACTGCCCGAACCCCAACGCGGTGATTATCCTGCCCATCAACTGGGCTTACAGCGGCGACTGGGGCAACTACACCGATTTCAACAAGACTTTCGTGGCCAACTATCTGGCGCTGGCTCGCGAACTCGGCCTCACGCTGTGCCCGGTGGGCGTGGCCTACGAGGACGTTTACGAGAGCGAGGGCAGCACGGTGACGCAGAGTTGGTTTGAGGATGACCGCCACCCCACTCCCAAGGCAACCTACATGGCCGCCGCAATGGAGTACGGCCTGATCTTCGGCGAGGACCCCGCCACAATCACTTGGAACCCGACTTCGGTAAGCCAAACCGAGGCCGCCAAGATGCGCGACTATGCCAGCCGGGCATTGCTCGGTTTTGACAATGTTGTCGACCACAACGCCGGTATCGTGCGCTACGCCATCACGCTGCGCGACCAGTTTGGCATGGCCATCGACAGCGAGAACCCCATCGTGACCACCCTCGACGGCGGCGGCGCAATTGATGCCGACCACGTCTTCACCAGCGATGGCACCCTGGGCGACTACACGCTGAGCGTGAATTGCGGCGACTTTGCCAAGCAAGCGCTTATCCACGTTGTGGCTCCTGTCACCGAGGTGGAGCAATTGCCCTATATCGAGATTAACGAAGAAGCCATGACGTTCACCGAGAACTTCGACGGCATGGGCACCGAAGCCACCGCCACGCTGCCCACCGGCTGGCGCATCGACCGCATCCTCAGCGGTCCGCGCACCGTGGGCATGTTCCGCACGGCAAACGAGAACACGATGTACGCCGGCGGCGTGAATCTGCCCAGTAACGCCAAGAACGGCACGTGGAACTTTGGTGCCGACGATGAGAGCGACCGCGCCGTGGGCGGCATCTCGACCGGTGTGGCCGACGCCACACGCTGCGTCAACGTTTATGCCCACCTGCTGAACACCGGCCGCAAGAACATCCAGGACATCGTGTTGAGTTACGACATCGAGAAATACCGCATGGGCGCCAACGCCGCAGGCTTCGACGTTCAACTCTACTACTCAATCGATGGCCGCAACTGGACCAGCGCCGGCAACGACTTCAAGACGCATTTCAACCCCGACGCCTCCACGGCAGGCTATGCCAGCGTGCCCGGCCAGACGGTAAACGTGAGCGGCACGCTGCCCACCGTGGCACAGGCCGGCTGCGACCTGTTCCTGGCGTGGAACATCAGCGTGGCCAGCGGCGATGCCGCCCAGGCCGCCATGGCACTGGCTATCGACAATGTTAACTTCAGCGGCTCGCTGCCGCCCATCCCCACCGCCCTGCACTACGTCTACGCTCAAGACCTCACCGGATGGCCCGCCTTGGGTCTCTACGCTTGGGGCGACAGCGAACTGTTCGGCGCTTGGCCGGGCGAGAGTTGGGTCGAGGAAGTGGAAGTCAACGGCATCGTCTACAAGAAGTTCCTCTTCGACACCGAGACTGGCAACTTCAGCCTGATTTTCAACAACTGGAACAACGGCAAGCAACTGCCCGACGTGGCCGTGAGCGCCGGTCGCGACTATTACTTTGTCATCGATGAGAACTCGGCTGTCGAGGTCGACCCCGAGGAGTACACCGGTGTGCAACGCGTCGACAATGACCAGTGCATCGCACTGCACAATGGCGTGGTGAGCGCTCAAGGCACCATCAGCGCCTACGACCTGATGGGCCGCCGCGTAGCCAGCGGCAACGGCTCGCTCGACATCAGCGCAATACCCCACGGCGTCTACATCATCCACACCGCCGCCGGCACCATGAAGGTAGCCCGCTAACGGTACAGTTTTAACCACAAATCGCTCATTAGAACGGTATTATGTTATTTTCTTTATTCCTAATTATGCCATAACAGTTTTGTTTTGGCGTCTTGCCGCCACTGAAATCTCGCCATAGCCCGCTATGCCTTCGATTTCACTAACAGCAATACTCTCAAAACAAATTCTGTTCTGTCATAATTTCTAATGACCGATTTGGGTTTAACCACAAAAACAGCGAATCACCCTTTTGGCGATTCGCTGTTTTTGTTTTAATGACATGATGTGATTATGTGTTGAGGCCGAGTTGGGAATTGTAGTAGCGGCGGTCGTCGGTGACGTTTTTGCCGACGAATGGCGGACGGTCGTAATGGTAATCCTCACTGGGGATTTCGAGTTCGGCCAGGACGAGGCCATCCAGGCTGTCGTGGAACACATCCACCTCCCATCGGTTGCCGTGGAATGGAACAATGTGTCGGGTTTTGACAATCACTGGCGGCGGACACAACGTGAGCAGTTGGCGCGCGTCGTCGATGGGAATCGGGTACTCAAACTCGGCCCGCGTGGCACCGTTGTTGGGGCCTTTGATCGTGATTACTGCGCGGTCGTCGATGATGCGCACACGCACCGTGCGCCCTGTGTCTCGCGACAGGTAGCCCTGGCTAATCTCGTGTTTCTCGACAGCCATAGCCACGAAACTCATGTCGTGCACCAAGTACTTGTGTTCAATTTCTGTTGCCATATCTACATTTATTGCTGGTTGAGTATTTTCATGTATTCATCGTATGGGATGAAGCGCGCCCCCATTGAGCGCAAGTGTGGCGTCTCGAGTTGGCAGTCAATAATTCTCCACCCTATTGACCTCATGTGAAGAGCCAAACTGATGAGTGCCAACTTTGAGGCATTTGGCTTGAGCGAAAACATGCTCTCGCCAATTAAACAGCGGTTTATCGCGACACCGTAAAGTCCCCCGATGAGTTTGCGCTCAGTGTCCCACACCTCGACACTTAGTGCATAACCCAAGTTGTGTAACTGGGTATAAGCCTCAATCATGTCTTTGCCTAACCACGCCCCCTGCATTTGGTTGCGATTCTGCGCAGTGGAGCACCCGGCAATCACGCCATCGAAGTCGACGTTGACGCTAACCTTGTAATCGCACTTCTTTATGAACGAACGCATCGAGTGCGACACATGCACCTCGGCAGGAAAGATGACAAACCGCTGCATAGGGCAATACCAATGTATCTCGCCCTCGCGATAGGAATACCATGGGAAGATGCCGTGGCTGTAGGCCAGCAGCAGCCGCTCCACGCTCAGGTCGCCACCCACGCACAGCAGTCCGTCGGGTTCGCCAAGCCGGGGATCGGGAAAGACTATTTCATCTTCTGGGAGTTGGAATATCATGACAGCACCAGTTTGTCGTCAACACAATCGACATGGGCGTCGCCGCCGTTGCCGAGTTTGCCAAAGAGAATCTCCCGCATGAGCAGTGTCTTGAGTTGCTGGCTGATGACGCGGTCCATCTCTCGCGCGCCATATTGGCGCGAGAAGCCCTCGTCGAGCAGGTGGTTGCGCGCGGCGTCGCTCAGGAGCATCGTTACCTGCTTGTCGGCGAGTTTGGCTTCCAGTTCACGCAATTTCTTGTCGAGGATAAGGCTTGCCATGTCGCGACTCATGTCGTTGAACACCACCACGCCGCTGAGTCGGTTGATAAACTCGGGCTTGAAGGTCTTTTTCACCTGTGTGAGCATTGCGCTGCCGGTAATCACCTGCGAGGCGAAGCCCACGGTGGCCTGGGAGGCCCACTGTGCGCCGGCGTTGCTGGTCATTATCAGCACCACGTTGTGGAAGTGCGCCTTGCGGCCCTTGTTGTCGGTTAGCACGGCATAGTCCATGACTTGCAGCAGGATGTCGAAGATGTCGGGGTGCGCCTTCTCGATTTCGTCGAAGAGCAGGACACAGTCTGGGTTGCGGCGCACTGCGTCGGTGAGCAGGCCGCCGTCGTCGTAGCCCACGTAGCCCGACGGTGCGCCGATAAACTTAGCCACGGTGTGCTTCTCGGCGTACTCGCTCATGTCGAAGCGCACCAACTTCACGCCCAGTTCGCGAGCGAGCGTTTTCGCCACCTCGGTTTTTCCCACTCCTGTAGGCCCCACAAAAAGCAGGCTGGCCAGCGGCTTGTTGTCGTCGCCCAGTCCGGCCTTGGCCATCTGCACGGCCTCGACGACGCTGTCGACGGCCTTGTCCTGACCGAATACCGTGCTGGTGATGCGCTCACGCAGAGAGGCCAGCCGTTGCGTGTCGTCGTCGCGCACCTGCAGGGCATCGACGCGGGCCACGCGGGCCAGCACTTGAGCGATGAGGTCCGAGTCGACGCGCGGCGTGGCGGCATCGTCGGCATGTTCCTGCATTTTCAAGTAGGCGCCCGCCTCATCAATCAGGTCGATTGCCTTGTCGGGCAAGAAACGGTCGGTGATGTGCTTGGCGCTGGCGCGCACAGCCAGGGCGATGGCGTCGTCGTCGTAATTCACGCCGTGAAACGCCTCGTACTGTGGCTTGAGGGCTTGGATGATTTGTATTGTCTCGTCGATGCTGGGCTCTTGGATATCAATGACTTGGAAGCGACGTATCATGCCCTTGCTGCGTGTGAGTTGTCGCGTGTACTCCTCGTGCGTCGTTGAGCCGATAAAGCGCACCTTGCCACCCTCGAGAAACGGCTTGAGGATGTTTGCGGCGTCAACGCTGCCGTCGCCAGTGCGTCCGGCGCCCACAATGCCGTGAATCTCATCGATGTAGACGATGGCGTTGCCTTCTTTCTCCACGCCGCGCATGATGGCCGTGAGGCGCGCCTCGAAGTCGCCGCGATACTGCGTGCCGGCAAGCAGCGTACCCATGTCCACTTGATAGATGCGGCAGTCGCGCAGGCTCTCGGGCACCTCGCCGCGCTCGATGCGGTCGGCCAGGCCGTAGACAATCGACGTCTTTCCCACGCCCGGCTCACCCAAGTGCAGCGGGTTGTTCTTATCCTTGCGGCACAACACCTGCATGGTGCGCTGCAGTTCGGCCTCGCGGCCGATAAGCGGGTTGTGGTCGGCCACGCGGTCGTTGACGCAGGTCACGTACTGTTTCCACTTGACGGCCTCGGGCTTGCCTTGCATGGCGCTGTCGGCGCCCTGGGCGTAGTCGTAGTCGAAGCCCTCGTTTTCGCCTTTTTCCTGGTAGGCGCTTATCAGATTGGCAATCAGTTCGGCCATTCCGGGCCCGGCCATGTTTTGCAGCAGATATGCCGCCCACGAGTCCTTCAGACTCAGCAAGGCCTTCACGAGTTTTGGCACATCGATTTCTGCAGCATCGGCCTGCAAGGCGATCTTCCGCGCCTCGTCGAGCAGTTCCAGCATCTGGAACGACATCACCGACTTGGCGTTTGCCGCCTTGATGGGCATGAGGCTCAGCCGTTCGGTGAGGCCTTTCTCCAGCGCGCCGGCATCCATGCCCGACCAGTCGATGGCCGTGACAAACGGCTCTTGCACAATCAGTTCGTAAAGCAAATGCTCGGGCGTGACGAAGGCATGGTTGCGCTCCTCGGCAAGCATGGTAGCGCAATCGATGGCATCGTCGGCCATGGTGGTATATTGAATGTCGAATTCGTCCATTTCCTTGATTTTAAAAGTTTTATGCCGGTTCGCAGGTGGCACGCAAGGGATATCCGCTGGCTCGTGCCTGCGACATCGTGACTTGCGCCAGTGTCATCGCCAGGTCGTAGGTGAACACGCCCACGGCGGCCTTGCCCTTGGTGTGCACCGTGAGCATCAGCGTGTTGGCTTCGTCGAAGGTGTGGCCGAAGATTTTCATCAGCACCTCCACCACAAAATCCATCGGCGTGAAGTCGTCGTTGTGCAGAATCACCGAATATTCGCGCGGAGTATCCAGGCGCGTGTCGCTGCGCTCGCGCACCCCCACCCCATGTTGTGTCTGTTGTCCTTCCATGACAATTACCTGCTATTAATCAATTCGGTTAGTATTAATTCGCGGACTTTGCACAGGAGTCACAGGTTCCTTTTTCTTTTCAGGTTCGACCTTGGTCTCGGCCCGTTGCTCCACCTTATGCTCAGTGGCGCTGCTGTTTGAACTGCTCTCGTTTTTCGTCGCGTTCACCGCCTGCGAAGCCGCACGGTCGCGCGTGTTAGCGTCGACTTGGCGGTTTCCGGTGGTTTTCTTGTTCTCGGCTGCAGTCCGCGACGAGGCTGATGCCGAAGCCGATGCCGAAGCCGTTGCCGGAGCGGCCGCTTGGGCGCTGCTCTGCTTTGTCGGGGCTGATTGCCCTGCGGTGACAACACCGCTGCTGTCGGCGGGCACAGTATCGCTGGCAGCAACCTCTGGTGCTTGGCGATTCATGTTGATCACACCCCACGTGCCGCCACCCAAGGCCAGCACACCAGCCACTGCGGCGGCGATAATCCAGCGTCGGCGGTTCGGCTTCTCGGCGATTTCGGTGGCCACCTCTTCGCGGCCCACCACCACCGTCGCCTCGTCGCCAGCAAAAGCGATGTCGAGGGCTGGCTTGCTGGCAGGCTGCTCCTGCGGCGCGCCGCCATATTGCGTCCTTCCGAGGTCTTCAGCAGTTTGTCGCTTCGTGGCAACTTTTGGCGTTTCTTCAGTCCTTTTTTCAGGCTTTTGCTCGGCTTTTTTCTCGGGTGTGGGCTGCGAGTCATCGCTTACGGTAGCCACCATGTCCTCGTCGACGCGCACATCCAGATGCTCGAGGTGGTCGAGCGCCTGCTGCACTTCTTCGATGCGTTGCGGGCGGTGTATGCGCCGGTAGTTCATCGTCCACAAGATGAACGCGCGCATGCCTCGCGATATGTTTGGCCCGAAGTCGAAGGCGGCGGCACCCTCATTGAGCACCTCGCTGGGCATGGGCGGATGTTGCGCGGTGAGCAGCGCATAGGCGGTGGCACCGAGCGAATAGATGTCGGTCCAGGGGCCAAAGTACTTGATGCTCTGCTCCATCAACTCGCTGGGGGCGTAGCCGGGGGTATAGGCGATGCCGCCGGTCGACGACGTCATCTTGCCGTCGATGGTGCCCTGCTTGCTGGCTCCGAAGTCGATGAGTTTCACATTATCGCGCTTGTCGACCATGGCGTTGGAGGGCTTGAGGTCGAGGTGCCAAATGCGCTTGCGGTGGATGTCGTCAAGGGCGGCCACGATTTGTCGCAAATAGGCAACAACACGCGCCTCATCGAGCGGGCCCTCGCGCTTCACGGTGTCGCTGAGCGACTCGCCGTCGATGAGTTCCATCACATAATAAGCGGTGTTGTTTTCCTCGAAGAGGTCGAGCACGCGTGCCACGTGGGCGCTGTCGAGTTCAAACATGCGCCGAGCCTCATTGTTAAATTTCTCGCGGTGCTCGACAAAAGTGGGCTTATTGGCATCGATGCTCACGCTCACCTCGTGAGTGGTGGCGTCGCGCACGGTGATGTTCTTCATGAAGAACTCTTTAATAGCAATCTGCTTACTGCCGAGTTTCACGTTTACGCCCACATAGGTGTTGCCAAAGCCGCCGCTCGACAGGTAACGCTCAATGCGATACTTGCCGTCCTGCAGTGTGGCCCCCACGGGGAGCATGGCGAGTTGGTCAATCTGATTCACGGTCAATAATTCGTTTTAACTTGCAAATTTAGCCAAAATCGCCGACATATCATAACCCATCGCCAGAAAATCATCAACCATCGCCCAAAAACCCCCGCATTTTGACCCAAAATCATTAAGGCCAAAAAGACATTCCTGATGGAGAATTTTGTTTGATTTGTGGTGGAATTTGTGGTGGAATTTGCATTTTATTAATAAAAGTATGGAAAAAAATGATTAACTTTGCAAAATCAAAGTTTGATGCTATGGATTTGTTTGAACAACGGATATTGGAGTTGCGGGAGGTGCTTAACCGCCATAACCATAACTACTACGTGCTGAACGCGCCTACAATCAGCGACCAGGAGTTTGACGCGCTGCTGCGTGAACTCCAAGACCTGGAGGCGTCGTACCCACAGTATGCCGACCCGCTGTCGCCGACGCAGCGCGTGGGCAGCGACATCAGCAAGGGTTTTGAGCAGGTGGCGCACGAGCGGCCGATGCAGTCGCTGAGCAACAGTTACAGCATCGAGGAGGTGGAGGACTTCCTGCGGCGCGCCCAGGACGCGCTGGGCGGCGAGCCGAGTGAGATTGTGGGCGAGATGAAGTACGACGGCACGAGTATCTCGCTGACCTACGAGGGCGGCCGGCTGGTGCGCGCGGTGACCCGCGGCGACGGCATCCGTGGCGACGACGTGACGTCCAATGTGATAACCATAAAAAGCATCCCGCTGGAGTTGCCAGCCGGTGGCAACTGGCCCGACCGTTTCGAGGTTCGCGGCGAGATTGTGTTGCCGTGGGCGCGCTTCGAGGAACTGAACCGCGAGCGTGCCTACAACGAGGAGCCGCTCTTCGCCAACCCGCGAAACGCGGCGGCCGGCACGCTGAAGTTGCAGAACAGCGCCGAGGTGGCGCGCCGCGGCCTGGACGCGGTGTTCTACTTCTTGCTGGGCGACAGCCTGCCCTACTCCACCCACACGGCGAGCATCGAGGCCCTGAAGAGTTGGGGCTTCAAGACCGGCGTCACCGAGGTGCTGGCGTCGCTGGGCGCGGTGCGCGAGTTTATCGCCCACTGGGACACAGCGCGCAAGGGCCTGCCGGTGGCCACCGACGGCCTGGTGTTCAAGATCAACTCGTTGCACCAGCAGTTGAACCTTGGCAGCACCGCCAAGAGTCCGCGCTGGGCAATAGCCTATAAGTTTGCCCCCGAGCGCGAGAGCACGAAGTTGCTGAGCGTGTCGTTCGAGGTGGGCCGCTCGGGCGTCATCACCCCCGTGGCCAACCTGGAACCCGTGCTGCTGAGCGGCACCATCGTCAAGCGCGCCTCGCTGCACAACGAGGACGTGATACGCCAACTCGACATCCACGACGGCGACATGGTGTACGTGGAAAAGGGAGGCGAGATAATCCCAAAGATTGTGGGCGTAGATGTCAAGCAGCGACAACCCGGCTCGCAGCCGCTGCCGTTTGTTCGCGAGTGCCCGGTGTGCGGCACTCCGCTGGAGCGCGTCGATGGCGAGGCGGCCTGGGTGTGCCCCAACCGCTGGTCGTGCGAGCCGCAAATCACGGGGCGCATCGAGCATTTCGTGGGCCGCCACATGATGAACATCGACGGCATCGGCGAGGAGGTGGCCATCGCGCTGCACCGCGCGGGCCTGGTGAACGACGTGGCCGACCTATACACGCTCACCGAGGCCCAACTCACGTCGCTCGACCGCTTCCAGAGCAAGAGCGCGCAGCGCATCCTGCACGGCATCGCCGACTCGCTGCAGGTGCCGTTTGCCCGGGTGATCTTCGCGCTGTCGATACCCTACGTGGGCGAGACGACGGCGCGTGTGTTGGCGCGCCATGTGGGCGACATCGACACGCTGATGGCCATGGACGCCGAGCGGCTGGCCGCCATCCCCGAGATTGGCCCGAAAATCGCACAGAGCATCGTCGACTACTTTGCCGAGCCGCGCAACCGCGACATCGTGGAGCGCCTGCGCGCCGCCGGCGTGCAGATGCGCCTCAGCGAGAGCGAGTTGGAGGGCCGCAGCGACCGCCTGGAGGGCAAGAAAATCGTCATCAGCGGCACCTTCGCGCGCCACTCGCGCGAGGAGTACAAGGCGCTGATTGAGCAAAACGGCGGCAAGAACGTGAGTTCAATCAGCAAGGTCACCGACTACGTGCTCGCCGGCGAAAACATGGGCCCTGCAAAACTGGAGAAGGCCCGCAAACTCGGCATCGCCATCATCGGCGAGGACGAGTTCTTAAAAATGATTGAGTGATTAACAACATACATTATTAATATAATTAAATGCTTATGAAGACGACCAAACTACTGTTAACGGCAGCGTGCTGCATGACGGCATGCTGTGTGAGCGCTCAGACGATGGGCGCCGTCGATGAGCAAGGCCGCCAAGTGCGTCGCATCACTTTTGACCGCGAGCAAGTGACGGTGGAATATGTCGATGGCGATGTACGCAACAACGTCGACTTCACGCTCGTCACCAGAGAAGAGATGACCGGTATTGAGACAGTGCGCGTCAACAGCGACGAGCAGAGCGCTCTGCGCCAGGTGTACGACCTTCAGGGCCGCCCGGTGGGCGATGTGAACAACCTTTCGCAAGGCATCTACGTGGTGCGCGAGGGAGAAAAGGTGTATAAACTCATTAAAAAGTGAAGGCCATGAAAAAGATTTTACGCTACACTGTGCTGCTGGTTGCCGCTGTGCTGGTAGCCGCAAGCGCACATTCAATGGTGATTAAGTACAAACTTGCCGACGGCACGATTCATGGCATCACATCGTCGGAGTTGTCGGCTGTCGACTTTAACGATGACGGCACCATCACGCTGACGGCCTACGACGGCCAGGTGATTGAGACCACCGACGTCGAGTTTGACGAACTGGAGGTCGGCACCCGCGAGATGCTGCTTCCGGGCGAATGGGACGAGGACATGACATTTGAATATGAGGGTTTAAGCGTGGGCACCCGCCCGGTGCGCCAATTCTGCTTCCTCTACCCCACCGTCGATCCTCAGGGCGACTCCATCACAATGAGTGCCCGCATCATCATCCCGATCAACATTATGGAGGGTGACCCGAGCGAGGGCGTGCTGCTGTTTAACCACTACACGATTTTCAACCGCAAAGAGGCTCCTACCCAGGACTACAACACGCTGGAGTCGGTCTTCCTTGCCAATCCGTTTAACCCCAACTACATCATCATCGAGAGCGACTTCTACGGCTTCGGTGCCACGGTGCGCTTCCCGCAGGCTTACCTGCAGGGCGTTGCCAATGCCCACGCCTCGCTCGACTGCCTGCTTGCCGGCAAGCGCCTGCTCGAGGAAATGGGCATCGACTGTGGCCCGCTGACCTTCAACGTGGGCTATTCGAGCGGCGGCTTTGACGCCCTGGCCACGCAGAAACTGCGCGACATGGAGTTCAGCGACCGCATCTCGTTCGACAAGACCTTCTCAGGCGGCAGCCCCTCGGACATCCTCGAGTGCTATCGCCAGTATATCGAACTTGACAGCACCGCCTACAACGCCGTGCTCGCCCTGCTGATGGTGTCGCTCAACGAGACGCAACACCTGGGCCTGAACTACGACGATGTGTTCACGCCTTACATCGCCAGCCGCATCGACGAGTGGGTGAACTCGAAGAACTACTCGTCATGGCCTGTGTGCGACTCGATAGGCCGCGAAAAGAAGGTGCATGAGATTCTTACCGCACCCTACTGCGACCTGGAGAGCCCCGAGTCGAAGGTGGTTCAGGCGCTGTTTGAGCAGAACAGCCTCGCCACCGGCTGGGTTCCCGACCCGAGTCAGCGCATGTACATCTTCCACTCGCGCGGCGACGACTACGTGCCTGTGCAGTCGGCCCGCCCATTGCTTCGCCACCTGGAGCAATATGGCTTCGAGCCCAGCATCATCCCCGGCAAGACCCACCTTCAGACCAACTTCGTAGTGCCCAATTTGGGTCACCTGTCGGCCACGCTGGTGTATCTGGCCCAGAGCATTGCCGCCATCAAGGCATGGCCCATGATGTACACCGACGGCGAACTCAACGAGCCCCTGGCTACGCTGCTGAGCGGCGACCTCGATGTGATTGCCACCATGCGCGCACTTGACGCAGCCGGCTTCGACTGCCGCGCCGTAATCACCTCAATTGTCGAACAGATTGAGGGTGCCACCGGCCAAGATATGGATATGGACCTGATAGTTGCCGCTGTGCTGGCAAGACTCGAGGAACTTGGCCTCGACACCCAGGCAATGCTTGAGATGTGCCAAGACTCGGGCCTCGACATTAGGCAGTTTATCATCGACCTGGTTGCCTACCTGAGCGAGGGAGGCGACAATGGCCAGGGCGCTCCGCTGCGTGCCGCCCGCATGATGAAGTCGATCAGCGAGCCTCTCACTCCCGCCGACGGGTATGCCAAGCAGATGCTCCAGTGGTTCGATGAGAATGGCGTGAAAGAGATCAGGTAACTTGAGATACTATATATCCTATAAACCCTAGAGATTCTAGATTAACTAGGGTTATAAAACAAAAACTCCTTAAAGTTTCGCTTTAAGGAGTTTTTGTTTAAGCGGCAGCGCGTATTGCGCTGGCTTTTAATAATTAATAAGATTTAATTGCGCGGGCGCACATATGGCACCAACTTACCGTAGATGGTGATTTGGTTGCGACCGAAAGTTGGGGTCACGATGGCCATTGCGCGGCCCGTTCCGGCATAGACGGTGATGCTCACATGGGCATTCACGTCGCGGCCCACGAGGCTGTAATTGTAGGTGAGATTTTCCTTCTTGTCCATGTCGAACTTCACGTTGCCCACCGTACCTTCAAGCGTCATTCCGCCAAGCCCGTTGGCGCCCATGCGGCCATTGTTGAAGGCAAGTTGCACGATGCCTTTCTCGCCCTGGACGAGCACAAAGTTGGAGTTGCTGTTGATTTGTGCTGCCACATACACCTGGCTGCCCAGTAGCAGGCGGTCGGCGAGGATGACAAAATAGCCCTTAGCGAGTGCACGGCCGGCCTTTTCGTAGGCCAGCGAGTCCTTGAGTTCCTTTTCGCGGCGTTCCAGCGCCTTGCGCTCTTGCTTAGAGAGGTTCTTGGGCTGCGCCGGAGTCAACACTTCGAGTTGCGGCTCGACTTGTTCAATTATCTGTGCACCAGTCACATTAGCCAATGCCAGAAGGGTCAAAATGATTATAAAGCGATTCATAACTTCATTTTTTTTTCCAAAATTAGATATTGTTTTGTAATTTTGTCGCAATAAAACCATTAAAAATGCTTAATATAGAACGACGACATTTTTCAGCCTCGACGCGCGTGCTCATTTTGTTGGGCCTGGCGCTTGGAGGGCTTATTGTGGCCAGTGTTGCAGCCGCGCTGTTTTTGCTCGCTTCCGACAAATTGCTGCACGCTGTCATACTTCTGCAAGACTTCGCAGTGTTTATTTTGCCTGCCGTGCTGGCTGTTGCCATATGCTACCGCAAGCCCATGCGCTTCATGTGCCTGACCGAGGCCCCCAATTGGCGCGCCGTGGTGGGCGTAATAATTGTGATGGCCGTGTCGCTGCCAGCGATGAACTGGCTGGTGGCGTGGAACGAGGGCCTCACCCTGCCCTCGGCATTTGAGTGGCTGGAGAACCTGCTGCGCACCAGCGAGGACGCCGCCGGCGAGGTGACCAAAGAGATGATGTCAGGCACCAGCGTGTGGAAAATGCTGCTCAACCTCTTTGTGGTGGGCGTGATGGCCGGCGTGAGCGAGGAGATCTTCTTCCGCGGCGGCATGGCGCGCCTGATGTCGCCCGAGTGGCGGCACGGCCACGCTGTAATCTGGATTGTGGCGGCAGTTTTCAGCGCAGTGCACATGCAATTCTACGGCTTTGTGCCCCGCCTGCTGCTGGGTGCCTGGATGGGCTATCTGCTGTGGTGGACCCGCTCGCTGTGGGTGCCCATTATCGCCCACGCGCTCAACAACTCGGTCGTTGTCGTGGGAACCTATCTCGACAACTGCGGCCTCATTCCCAGCGATGCCGTCGACCACCTGGGCGTGCCTCAAGACGGCTCATTCGCCTGGCTCGCGCTGTGCAGCGCTGTCGTAACGGCGGTGGCGATTGTCGTGCTGCGGAAAACTTTTTTCAAAAAAAAGATGCCGCCAATCCCCGTTGAATGAAAGATTTTGCTTAACTTTGTTGGTTGAGTTGAGACGCCGTTGTGCGCGCCCGCGCGCTCACGTTGTTAATCAACCGAATTTCAATACGTTAATTAAAAAACACTGACGCATCATGATGAAGAAATTTTTGCTCGTAGTGTGTGGCTCGTTTGTTGGCGTGATTCTCGCGCTGACATTCTTTGTCATTTCGGCGATAATCACCAGCATCGCCATGATGAGCATGGGCGGTAATATGAACGGTAAAGCCTCTGTGGTTAAAAACACGTTGCTTCGCATCAATCTCGAGGGCGAGATTTTGGAGCGCGACAACGGCACCAACTTCGACTTTATGACCATGCTTCAAGGTGGCGGCATGCCGAAGACCATGGGCCTGAACACGGTGATTAACGCCATCGAGAAGGCCAAGGAGAACGACGATATCAAGGGCATCGTTCTAGAGTGCAACGGCTCGTCGGCCGCTCCGGCAACACGTGCGGCGCTGCGTGCCGCGCTGGTCGACTTCAAGGCGAGCAAGAAATTCATCTACGCATACGGCTACTCGGGCTTCTCGCAGGGCGACTACTACCTCGCCAGCGTTGCCGACTCGATATTCATCAACCCTGAGGGCAGCCTCGACATCCACGGCATGGCGTCGGCAACCCCCTACATGAAAAACCTGCTGGCCAAGGTAGGCGTTGAGATGCAGGTGATCAGGGTGGGCACGTTCAAGAGCGCCGTCGAGCCGTATATGCTCGACAGCATCAGCCCGGCGAACCGCCTCCAGCAAGAGCACTACATGGGCAGCATCTGGAAAAGCCTGGGCGACAGCATTGCCGCCTCGCGCAAGATTCCGGTGGATCAATTCAACCAACTTGTTAACGGCGTGCTTGCGACGGCTCCCACCGACACGCTCGTGACGTTGCACCTTGTTGACAAATTGTGCTATCGCAACGAGTTTGAGGACAAACTGCGCGCGCTCACCGACGTCGACAAGGATGAGAAACTGCACTACGTCACGCCGAGCGACATTGCCGACGACCTGGAGGCCCGCGTGAGTGGCGACAAGATTGCCGTGGTGTATGCCGTTGGCGGCATTGACGACGGCGGCAGCGGCCTCGGCACGGAAGAGGGCATCAACAGCGAGAAGTTGAGCAAGACCATCCTTGAACTCAAGGACAACGACGACATCAAGGGCATGGTGCTGCGCGTGAACTCACCCGGCGGCAGCGCCTTCGGCTCGGAGCAGATATGGCACGCCATCGACGAGTTTAAGCGCGCTGGCAAGCCCGTTGCCGTGTCGATGGGCGACTACGCAGCGTCGGGCGGCTACTACATCTCGTGCAACGCCGACCGCATCTTTGCCGAGCCCACCACCATCACCGGCAGCATAGGCATCTTCGGTGTGATTCCGAGTTTCAACGACCTCGTTGAGAATAAACTCGGCGTGAATGTGAGCGTGGTAAAGACCCACGCCAATGCCGACATGGGCGTGATGGGCAAGAAACTCACTCCGCAGCAACTCGACGCGCTGCAGAACATGGTCAACCGCGGCTACGAGTTGTTCACCAAGCGTTGTGCCGACGGCCGCCGTGCCGTAGTGGGCGAAAAGATGACTCAAGACTCAATTAAGAGCATCGCCGAGGGCCGCGTGTGGGACGGCTTGACCGCCAAGAGCATCGGCCTGGTCGACGAGTTTGGCAACATTGCCGACGCGGTGAAGTGGGTTGCCAAGAAGGCCAACCTCAAGGAAGACAAATACAAGACCGAGAATTATCCTGACCTCAACGCGAAATTCACCGAGATGTTCGACGAGATGATGGTCATGCGCTACGAGGAGCGCCTTCGTGGCGAGATGGGTATTCTCTACGAGTACCACAAGCAACTGCAGGCCATCCTTCGCCGCGACCACATCTTGTGCCTGATGCCCGAGAGCGCAATTCTCGACTGAGACACGCATTGAGAGCGTCATCCAGCCACAACCACCAACCACCATTGCATTGATCGACCTGACGAAAATATTGAACAAGCAACAGCGGAAAAACATCATGAACGCCCTGCTGACACCCTTCTCTTGGGTGTACGGGGCGTGCGTGTGGGTGCGCAACACGCTGTTCAACCTCGGCTGGTTGCCTCAAGAGAGTTTTGATGTGCCGGTGGTGAGCGTGGGCAATATCACGGCAGGCGGCACGGGCAAGACCCCGCACGTGGAGTACATCATCGAGGCTCTGTGCCGCCGCTACAAGATTGGCGTTCTGAGCCGCGGCTACAAGCGTGCCACCAGCGGCTTCATCCTTGCCACCGACTCGCTGTCGCCACGCGATATCGGCGACGAGCCGTACCAGATATTCCACAAATTCAACGGGCTGATCACCCTTGCCGTGTGCGAGAGCCGCCGCAAGGGCATCCACGAGATGCTTCGCATCAACCCCGACATCGACCTGTTTATCCTCGACGACGCATTCCAGCACCGCTATGTTAAGCCCAAGGTGAACATCGTGCTGGTGGACTTCAGCCGCCCGCCGTTTACCGACAAACTCATCCCGCTGGGCATGCTTCGCGAGCCGGTGCACAGCCTGCTTCGCAGCGACGTGGTGGTTGTCACCAAGTGTCCGAGCGACATCAATGCCGTGGACATACGCATGATGAAGGAAAATCTGGCACTGTTCCCCTACCAGGAACTGTTCTTCTCAAACATCCGCTACGCCGACCCCGTGCCGGTGTTCCCCATCCCCAACCCACAGTTGCCGAGCCTGTCGTGGCTGACCGACGACGACACCGTGCTGTGCGTGACCGGCATCGCAAACGCCAAGCCGCTGGTGCGCTATCTGCGCCAGTTTGCCGCGACGGTGAAGGTGATGCACTACGACGACCACCACTACTTCACCCGCAAAGACTTCATCGACATCTTCAACATCTTTGACGGCCTGCCCGGGCGCAGCAAGTACATCATCACCACCGAGAAGGACATGGTGCGCATACTCAACAATCCCTACTTCCCACCCGAGAAACGCAACACCATTTATTTCATCCCCATCAGGGTGGGCTTCCTGGAACTCGACGACAAAGACTTCATTGGCACGCTGACCAAGAAAATCGACGAATCGACGACACTGTAACGCTTGCCACACAGCACTGCTTGCCAAAATGCGACAAACTCAAGTCTCCACTATTCTAACACAAAGCACAACCGCAAAAACACACATCATAATGACAGAAGAAATCAATTGGCTTGAGAGAATTAACGCTACGGCAAGTTACCTGCGTGAAAAAGTGGGCGATATGCCGCGCACAGCCATCATCCTTGGCACCGGTCTGGGCGAACTGGTGAACCACATCGAGATTACGCACGCCCTCCCCTACAACGAAATTCCCAACTTCCCCGTATCGACCGTCGAGGGCCACCAGGGCCGCCTGATTTTCGGCATGCTTGGAGGCAAGCGCATCATGGCGATGCAGGGCCGTTTCCACTACTACGAGGGCTACGACATGAAGGAGGTCACCTTCCCGGTGCGCGTGATGCAGGCAGTGGGCGTGAAGACACTCTTTGTGTCGAACGCCGCCGGCGGCATGAACCCCGATTTCCGCATCGGCGACCTGATGATTATCACCGACCACATCAACCTGTTTCCCGACCATCCCCTTCGCGGAAAGAATCATCCTGAACTGGGTCCCCGCTTCCCCGGCATGAACGACGCTTACAGTCCGCGGCTGATTGCCAAGGCCCGTGAGATTGCCGCCAGTCGCGACCTCCGCCTGGTCGAGGGCGTGTATGTGGGCGTGCAAGGCCCCACCTTCGAGACACCCGCCGAGTATCGCTACTTCTGGCGCATTGGCGGCGATGCCGTGGGCATGAGCACCGTGCCCGAGGTGATTGTGGCTCGCCATGGCGGCATGGAGGTGTTCGGCATGAGCGTGATTACCGACCTGGGCGTCGAGGGCGTTGTTTCCGAGGTGTCGCACGAGGAGGTGCAGGAGGCCGCTGCCGCCGCCGAGCCAATCATGACACTCGTGATGCAAGAAATAATCAACCAGTTTGACGAGTTATAATCCCCCACAGCAATGAAAGAGACCGAGATTTCGACCCTGGGCGAATTTGGCCTGATCGACCACCTCACCGAGGGCATGGAGAGCGTCAACGCGTCGACCCGCCGCGGTGTGGGCGACGACTGTGCCGTGCTTCGCTACGGCGACAAGGAGACGCTGGTGACGACCGACCTCTTGCTCGAAGGCATCCACTTCGACCTGCGCTACGTGCCGCTGAAGCACCTGGGCTACAAGGCCATCGTGGTGAACCTGAGCGACGTCTACGCCATGAACGGCACTCCGCGCCAGGTCACCGTGTCGCTGGGCATCAGCAAGCGGTTCACCCTGGAGCACATCGAGGAACTGTATGCCGGCATGCGCCTGGCCTGTGAGGCTTACGGCGTTGACCTGGTGGGCGGCGACACGAGCGCGAGCGTCACGGGTCTGATTATCAGCGTCACGTGCCTTGGCGAGGCTGCCGAGGGCGACGTGGTGTACCGCAGCGGCGCCAGCGACACCGACCTGGTGTGCGTGAGCGGCGACCTGGGCGCGGCCTACATGGGCCTGCAACTGCTGGAGCGCGAGCGCAGCGTGTCGGAGGGCATGAAGGACTTCGAGCCCGACTTTGCCGGCCGTGAGTACATCCTGGAGCGGCAACTCAAGCCCGAGCCACGCCGCGACGTGATTGAGGAACTGCGCCAACTGGGCGTGCGCCCCACGTCGATGATCGACGTGAGCGACGGCCTGTCGAGCGAACTGCTGCACATCTGCAAGGCCAGCAACGTCGGGTGCCGTATCTACGAGGACCGCATTCCCATCGACTACCAGACGGCGCTCATGGCCGAGGAGTTCAACATGAACCTCGTCACGGCAGCCATGAACGGCGGCGAAGACTACGAACTGTTATTCACCGTCAAACTCACCGACCACGAGAAGGTGGCGCAGATGAAGACGGCCAAACTCATTGGACGCATCACCAAGCCCGAACTTGGCGCTTGCTTAGTGACGCGCGACAATGCCGAGTTGGAAATCCGCGCGCAGGGCTGGACGGCCTTCTGACCGGGCTTCACAATAAGCAAATACTCCTATTTATATAAATAACCAAAACACTTTTTTACCATCGAGATGAAAAATTACAGAAAAATGATGTGGATGTTACTTCCACTGATGGGCATGATGGCAGCGCCATCGAGTGCCCAGCGTCTTGCGGCGCCCAATCCCGATGATTATGAACTGATTTATGCCGATGAGTTTGAGGGCGATGTCCTTAACAGCCAAGCATGGAACATCGAAATCAACGGCAATGGTGGCGGCAACAACGAGTTGCAGTACTACAGCGCCAACAACGTGCGTGTGTCCGACGGGTGCCTGGTGATTACCGCCCGTCGCGAGAACTCTAACGGCCGCGAATTCACCTCGGGCCGCGTGAATACCATGGGCAAAGTCGCCTTCAAGCACGGCTTGCTCGAGGCGAGCATCAAACTGCCCCACACCGCCAACGGCTTGTGGCCGGCATTCTGGATGATGGGCAACGACATGAGCACCGGCACCACGTGGCCCTACTGTGGCGAGGTGGACGTGCTGGAGGCCGGCAGCAGCGCCGGTATCAGCGCCGGCACGCAGGACCGCCTGATCATCAGCGCGCTGCACTGGGGACCGTACACCAACGGTGAGCACCCCATGTACGGCAAGCAGTACACCGCGCCTTACAGCCTCCAGGACGACGAGTTCCACCTCTACACCGTGGAGTGGGACGAGGAAAAGATTGCCATGTACCTGGACCGTGACCGCTACCCCAATGCCGATCCTTACTACGTGATGAACATCGACGACCACTCGCAGCAGAACTCGCCCGGAAACTACTTCCACAAGCAGTTCTTTGTGCTGCTCAATGTGGCCGTGGGCGGCACCATACCCAACATTTACAACAGTGCCGGCATCACCGCGCTCAACAACGGCGAGCAGAACATGATGGTGGACTATGTGCGCATCTATCAAAAGGCCGACGCTAAGGACTATATCACGCCCGACGGTTCGGAGGGTGGCGACGATGAGCCCGAGATTCTGCCCGACGAGGAGACCAACCTGGGCCGCTACGGCAGCCTGTCGCTCGACGAGAACGGCCAGTCGACCTTCGACTTCGAAAACAGTTACGACTACGTGCTCATCGGCACCAGCCAGGGCGTGAAGGACCAGATGGGCGACAAGGTCATTGCCGACTACAATGTTGATGACGTGAACAACTTCCTCTACGTCTGGGAGAACACTTACAGTGCCCGAGAGAGCGAGGGCGTCAACTCGTTCGGTCTGGAAGAGCCTTGGAGTTCGTTCACCGTACTTGCTCCGCAAGGCTGGTCGGGCTTAGGCTACGCATCGAAGAACCAGGGCAAGGACCTGAGCATGATCGATGACAGTTACATCCTGCACTTCGCCATGCGTGGCACCGACCAACTGATGCACACCTCGCACGCCATGCTGGTGGGTAACGCTCATTTCACCATCGGCAACGCCAACTTCGTCGACAACGGCGCGTCGTATCCCGTCTTGGGCGACTTCAAGCGCGACGGCCGCTGGTGCTCGTTTGACATCCCGGTGTCGATTCTTCTCAACCTCGCCGACCCCATCTACAACGAGCCCGTGGACAACATCCTTGACAACGTGTTCGCAGTGCTGAGTGGCGGCGTTGGCGGCGCACAACTGCAATTCGACAACGTATTCTTCTACAAAAACGACAAATACAACGTTGAACTGCCCACCGTCGACGAGGAGACCAACCTGGGCCGCTACGGCAGCCTGTCGCTCGACGAGGATAACATGACGACCTTTGACTTCGACGACGCTTACGACTACGTGCTCATTGGCACCAGCCAGGGCGTGAAGGACCAGATGGGCGCCGAGAACATTGTGGCCGACTACAATGTTGACGACGTGAACAACTTCCTGTGGGTATGGGATGGCACTTATCAAGCCCTGCCCAGCGAAGGTGTGAACTCGTTCGGTCTGGACGAAAAATACAACTCCTATGAGGTGACCCATGTCGGCTGGTCGGGCCTGGGCTATGCCTCGGCAACGGGCCACGGCAAGGACCTGAGCATGCTCGACGACAGTTACTACCTGCACGTGTCGATGCGCGGCACCGACATGATCAGCCACATGAGCCACACGATGGGCGTTGGCGCGGCACAGTTCACCATCGGCCGCTCGTCGAATGGCCCGATGCTGATTGGCGACTACAAGCGCGACGGCCGCTGGTGCTCGTTCGACATCCCGTTCAGCCTGATCCGCTCGGTGTCTGGCTCGCCCTTCGAGACCACGGCCGACAGTTACACCGGCAACGTGATTTCATTCCTGAGCGGCGGCGTAGCAGGCACTCAACTGCAATTCGACAACATCTTCTTCTATCGCAAGCACAGCGACACCGACAAGCCCGAGGTTGACCCGGTTCTGGGCAAGTACGGCTCGCGCTCGCTCGACGATGAGGGCAACCCAACCTTCGACCTCGACAATCATGGCGACTATGTGCTGCTTTACCTTGGCGAAAACGAGGCACAGCGCATCGCCGATGCCACGCTGGCCGACTATCGCGTGAACGACGTGAGCAACTTCCTGTGGATTTGGGATGGCACTTACACACCCGCTGTATCACAGGGCGTCAACGCATTCGGCGAGGAGGAAGGCTATGGCTCGTACACCGTTGCTGCTCCGCAAGGCTGGTCGGGCTTAGGCTTAGCCTCGACGGGCGGCAATGGCACCGGAAAGGACCTGAGCATGATTGACGACAGTTACACGCTGCACTTGTCGATGATGAGCAACGACAGCATTCACCACATCACACACTCGGTGTGGGTGGGTAACGCAAAGGTGGCTCTTGGCGAGACGCCGTTTGTCGACAGCAACACCACCTACGGCCTGGTTGGCGACTTCTACCGCGACGGCCAGTGGTACTCGTTCGACATTCCGGTGGAGGACCTGAAGGCATTTGCCGACCCGCTGTATACCGGCGCCAACAACCTGCTCGACAACGCCATTGCTTTCCTGAGCGGTGGCACGCAAGGTGCCGACCTGAACTTCGACGCAATATTCTTCTATCGCGACAAGCAGGACATTCCTGAGCCCGTCTATGACAAGGGCGACGTGAACGGCGACGGCAGTGTCGACGGCAACGACCTGAATACCCTCATCAACATCATCCTGGGCAAGGACGACGCAGAGGGCTACGACGGCCGCGCCAATGTTGACGAAGAAGGCGATATCGACGGCAACGACTTGAACGCCCTCATCAACATCCTGCTGGGCAAATAAATTTGCCAGATTATAGATTATAGATTGGCGGCACGTCGTTTGGCGTGCCGCTGATTTTTGATTTTCTGGGGATTATAGAGGTTCTAGATATTCTAGAGGTTCTAGAAAGGCTTGATGGGCTTGATGGGCTATGAGATATAAAAAAGCACCGGATGGCCGGTGCTTTTTTTGTGATTGTGAGAGTTGCTCACAGTGAGTCACTCACATTGTCGGCGGTGATTTACTCACCCTTCTCGAGTTGCTCCTTGAGGGCAGCCAGGGCGCTGATGTCGCCCAGGGTAGTCTTCTCGACGCTGGTGGTCACCACGTCGTCGGCAGCCTCCTGCTTCTTAGTGGGAGCCTTGCGGCTTGCGCGGCGTGCCTCACCCTTCTGCTCATCTTCGAAGATGCGGCTGTGCGACAGGATGATGCGCTTAGCGTCCTTGTTGAACTCGATAACCTTGAACTGCAGTTTCTCGTCTTGCTTGGCTTGAGTGCCGTCTTCCTTGACGAGGTGCTTGGGAGTGGCGAAACCTTCGACACCGTAAGGCTGCAGGTTGATCACTGCACCCTTGTCGAGCATCTCGGTGATAACACCGTCGTGGATGCTGCCCACGGTGAACACAGTCTCAAATACATCCCAAGGATTCTGCTCCAGTTGCTTGTGGCCGAGGCTCAGGCGACGGTTGTCCTTGTCGATTTCGAGGACGACGACGTCGATGTCGGCACCGATTTGAGTAAACTCGCTGGGGTGTTTCACCTTCTTGGTCCACGACAGGTCGCTGATGTGGATGAGACCATCGACACCCTCTTCCAGTTCTACGAAGACGCCAAAGTTGGTGAAGTTACGCACCTTAGCGGTGTGCTTGCTGCCCACGGGATACTTGGTTTCGATAGCCTCCCAGGGGTCTTGCTTGAGTTGCTTGATGCCAAGCGACATCTTGCGCTCCTCGCGGTCGAGAGCCAGAATTTGAGCCTCAACCTCATCGCCCACCTTCATAAAGTCTTGAGCGCTGCGCAGGTGCTGCGACCAACTCATCTCGCTCACGTGGATCAGACCCTCAACGCCGGGAGCGACCTCGACAAATGCGCCGTAGTCGTACATCACGACAACCTTACCGGTGACCTTGTCGCCAACCTTCAGGTTTGGATCGAGTTTATCCCACGGATGCGGCATAAGTTGCTTCAGACCCAGAGCAATGCGCTTCTTCTCGTCGTCGAAGTCGAGAATAACGACATTGAGTTTCTGGTCGGGCTCGACGATGTCGGCGGGGTTGTTTACGCGGCCCCACGACAGGTCGGTGATGTGAATCAGACCGTCGACACCACCCAGGTCGATAAACACGCCGTAACTGGTGATGTTCTTGACGGTACCCTCGAGCACCTGGCCCTTCTCGAGTTTAGCAATGATTTCCTTCTTCTGCTGCTCGAGTTCGGCCTCAATGAGAGCCTTGTGCGAAACGACAACGTTGCGGAACTCTTGGTTGATTTTCACCACCTTGAACTCCATGGTCTTGCCAACAAACACGTCGTAGTCGCGGATGGGCTTAACGTCGATCTGGCTGCCGGGCAACAATGCCTCGATGCCAAATACGTCGACAATCATGCCACCTTTTGTGCGGCATTTGATGAAACCCTTGATGATTTCATCGTTTTCAAGCGCTTCATTAACGCGATCCCAACTCTTTGCTGCGCGTGCCTTGCGGTGCGACAGGATGAGTTGACCCTTCTTGTCCTCTTGGTTCTCGATAAACACCTCTACAGTGTCACCAACCTTGAGGTCGGGGTTGTAACGGAACTCGTTAAAGGGAATAATGCCGTCAGACTTAGCACCGATGTTAACCACCACCTCGCGCTTGTTAATCGAGATTACGGTACCTTCGGTAACTTCCTTGTCCTTAAAAGAACCAAGGCTCTTGTCGTAGGTTTTTTCCAGTTCGTCGTAAGATTTGTCACGACTTGTTTCGCCTTTTTCGAAGGCTTCCCAATCGAAATCGGCGATTGGAGAATTTTTTAATTCTTCGCTCATTAAAAATAGTTAATAATTAAAGTTAATATCACAAAATACACTTGTCGGATTCGTTCCCGCCAAGCGTAGCCGCAAAATTACTACATTTTTTCGAAACCACAATGGAAAATGCTGATTTTCTTTATAAAAAATGCTCGCGCACGCTCGCGGGGATGCTTCGCGGTGTAACGTTCGCTTCGCGAACTGTGTAACGCTTCGCTGGAGAACGTTCGCTTCGCGAACTGTTTAATGCTCGCTTCGCTCGCGGCGACGATGTCTTACCCAGCGAGCGAAGGCGAGCGTTAAACAGCGAGCGAAGGCGAGCGTTACACAGCGAGCGAAGGCGAGCGTTAAACAGCGAAGCGTTAAACTGCGAGCGCAGCGAGCAATTTTCGTGGGATTATGGTTGCTTTTTCAAGAATATTGTGTAAATTTGCAAAGTTAAAGACGATAATAATAATCTTTAAATATTAAACATCATGACAGCAGTATTAGTTATTATCCTCATTATTATTCTCCTACTTGTGTTTGTAGTGGGCGGATACTTTGTGTCGACTCAGCGCAGCCTGGTGCGCATGGACGAAAATTGCAAGAACGCGTTGGGCCAAATCCAGGTCCAACTCAACTCGCGTTGGGACGCCCTGCTGGCGCTGGCCAAGACGGCGAGCGCTTACGCCAAGCATGAGAGTGAGACGCTGATTCAGACCATCAACGCACGCCGCCAGGCTCAGGTTTCGACCGCGCAGGAGGTGCAGCGCCAAGAGGGTGAGTTGCAACAGATTATGGGTCGCCTGATGGCTATCGGCGAGGCCTACCCCGACCTGAAGGCCAACGACCTGTACCTTCGCACGATGGACGGTGTGCGCAACTACGAGGAGAACGTGCGCATGAGCCGCATGGTGTACAACGACACCGCCACAATCCTCAACCGCGCCGTGCGCCAGTGGCCGTCGTCGTTCGTGGCATCGATGCTGGGCTTCAAGGACCGCGAGTACCTCACCACCGACCAGGCCGAGAAGCAACAGATGCCCGACATCTTCTGATTCACCCCACCCTATCGACCATGACACCGAGACTATTAAGGCCACTCGCCGTGGCCGTATGTGTGGCTATGGCCTTGACTGCGCTGTGCGACATCACACTGCACGATATCGCTGTCGACGTACTCATCGAGAAGAATGGCTCGGCACAGTTGACCGAGGTGATTGACCTCACCCACAACATGCATGACGATGAGTTGATATTTAACATTGGCAACAAGGGTGCGATAACCATCAGCGACTTTTCGGTGAGCGAAGACGGCAGACGAGTGTCGAGCAACCTCGACGAGAAGAGTAACGGCTATGACCTGCGATGGGACTCCGGCAATGGAGGGCGTCACAAGTACACGCTACGCTATAAATTGTCGAATATTGTCAAGCCCACATTCAGCCAACAGGCAGAACTCAAGCACATCTTCATCAAGGCCGGCTTAGACCTTGACCACGCCATCATCACCGTGCATCATGCCGATGGCTTGCTAAAAGATCCCGATGACATGTGTGTCACCGCAGGCCTCGGCGCGACCCAAATGGCCGACGCTGACGCCAGCAAAGGCACCGTGGTTGTTGAATCTACGAGTCTTGGGTCGAATGAGAAATTGGGCGTTAGGATTGTCTACGACGGTGATGTGTTCACCGATTTGGAGGCTCCCAAAATCTCGACCGAAATCACCGCCGAAGAACTGAGCAGCGGCATGATGACCACGACCGAGCCCGAAGCCTATTCCGAGGGCTGGCTGACGAAGATTTGGGATTATTTCCTGGACCACCTGCTGCTGAGCCTGATAGGGATAGCGGCACTGATTTGGGCGGTTAGTTTCGTAATACGCAAATTAATAAAACTTGTGCCATGAAAACGAAATTATCACGCATACCAAGCCTACGCACACTGCTCTTTGTGCTGGTGCAAGTGTTTGCCCTGCAACTGATTCAGGCACACGAAATCAACGACATCGAGATTCGCGTTGTCGTCAACGACCTGGGTCACGCCCGCGTGGCCGAGTTGCGCGACTGCCACATCACCAACAGTGGCACCGAGGCCTACATCAAGCAGTACAACCTCAAGGGCATGGTCGTGGGCGAACTTCAGGTGAGCGACGAGACCGGCATGGACTACCAGGTGCTCAGTAAATGGGACGTGGGCAGGTCGCGCAGTGAGAAGGCCAACACCTGCGGCATCAACAAGGTCAGCGAGGGCGTGGAACTGTGCTGGGGCCTTGGCGACAGTGGCGACCGCATCTACAACGTCCACTACACGCTGTGCAACCTGGTGAAGAGTTACGACGATTTCGACGGCTTCATCTTCACGTTCTACGAGCCCGACGAGGGCGCATTTGCCCCCCATACCCGCGTGGTTATTGAGCGCGAGAACGGCTCGTTCTCTCCCGGGGACACGCGAATCTGGGCATTCCGCTATCACGGCGAGATCAACATCATCGAGGGCAAAATCGTGGCCGAGACCACCCAGCCCTTTATCAAGAAAGGCGAGGCCATGGTGGTGATGGCGCAGTTCAACAAGGGGATGTTTAACCCTGTTGCCAAGCGCAGCGGCACATTCTTCAACAAGGTTAAGAAGGAGGCGTTCAAGGGCAGCGACTACAACGTCGAGGAAGACAAGCAGTACACCAAGGCGTCGCACAAGGGCAACGGCTTCAACGGCGAGGAGAGCGACAGCACCTGGAGCGAACTGTGGGATGGCATCGAGAGCCTGCTCATTGCCGGCTTGCTGCTGTTTATCCCCATCTACTTCCTCGTAGAACTCGTAAACATCTCATCGACGGTGAAACGCACCCGCCAAATGGTGCGCCTGTTTGGCAACAAGAGCGGCAAAGTCGACAACTGGTCGCGCGACTTGCCAAATAACGGCAACCTGAAGAAGACCGCCGAAGTACTAAAAGCAGTAAATTCCAGCGACTATAAAGAGAGCATGCTCATTGCCGCCTACACCATGCGCATGGTGCACCGCGGCATGCTGTATTTGCAGCGAGGCGTTGACCAGAAGGGCAACCCCTGCCACTACATCAGCATCACGCAGCCCGGGCCGCCGCCACTGGACGGAGACCCCGACACCAACATCCCCTACCTGCTGCACACACTCATGTGGAACGCCGCAGGCAGCGACCATGTGCTGCAGCCCAAGGAGATGCTCGAGTACATGAAGGCTTACCCCGTCGAGCACCGCGAGATAGTGAAAACGCTCAGTTACTACTTCCCCAAGGACGTGAAACTGAAAACGCTGACGCCCCAGAGTGCCCAGCACGTCTACGCCCTGAAGAAGTATCTGCAGGAGTTCACGCTGCTCAACGAGCGTCACGCCCCGGAAGTGACGCTGTGGCGCGAATATCTGGTTCACGCCTCGCTCTACGGCATCGCCGAGCAGGTGTTCAACGACATGCGCGCCATGTGGCCCGAATATTCGCAACTCTCGATTGAGGACCAAGAGGTGTTTGAAAGCCGCCGGGCCTTTGACGACATTGGCTCCTACACCTATGCGGGCATCGGCTATGTGAACAGTTACGAGACCCCCGCTGAGCGTGCCGCGCGCATCGAGCGTGAAAGCCGCAGCAGCGGCAGCGGCGGCTCATCGTCGTACGGCGGCGGTGGCGGCAGCAGCGGTGGCGGTGGCAGCGGCTTCCGTTAATCGCTATTCGGCCATCATCTAATGGCCGAATGCTGTAAATTGCCGTAATGTGACAATATTAAACTATGGAACAAGAATTTGAATCGTCGCTTCTCGAAAATGCGGTGAGCGCCATCTCGCAGTTGCCCGGCATAGGGCGCAAGACGGCGTTGCGACTCGTGTTGCACATGCTCAAGCAGAACGAGGCCGATGTGACGGCACTCGGCGAGGCAATCATCAAACTGCGACGCGAGATACGCTACTGCCACGTGTGCCACAACATCAGCGAGAGCGAGGTGTGCCCCATTTGCAGCAATCCCAGCCGCGACACGAGCACGGTGTGCGTGGTCGAGAACGTAAAGGACGTGATGAGCATCGAGAACACCCACCAGTACCACGGCTTGTACCACGTGCTGGGCGGCCTCATCTCGCCCATGAACGGCGTCGGCCCGCAGGACATCGAGATCGACAGCCTGGTGGAGCGCGTGAAGCAGGGCGGCATCAGCGAGATAATACTCGCGCTGAGTGCCACCATGGAGGGTGACACCACCAACTTCTATATCTTCCGGAGGCTGGCACCCTACCCCGACGTGAAAATCACCATGCTGGCGCGCGGAGTGAGCGTGGGCAACGAGATTGAGTACACCGACGAGTTGACGCTGGGGCGCTCGATATTGAACCGCACCCTGTTCAGCGACACCTTCAAAAAATCACAATAACAACGACTTATCAGAAATGGGATTGATACTTGGTATGGACCTGGGCAGCAGTTCGGCCAAGGTGGTGAGCCTGCGCAACGGCGACTTCGAAGCCCCGCTGCGGATTACCACGGCGGGCCATGACCTCGACGTGAACGAGATGCTCGACACCTATATGAGCCACAACGGGCTGACACTGGGCCAAATCGACCGCGTGATGCTCACCGGCGTGGGCTCGCTGAGCGCCCCGGCAAGCATTCACGGCCTGCCCACGCAATGCGTGAGCGAATTTGTGTGCGACGGCCTTGGGGCACGCTACCTTAGCGGCATCGACCGCATGGTGGTGGTGTCGATGGGCACGGGCACCACGCTGGTGCGCGTCGATGGCGACACGATGACGCATATCGGCGGCCTGGCGATGGGCGGCGGCACGCTCAACGGCTTGTCGCGCCTTCTGCTGCCGCAACTGAGCCTCGACGAGGTGTTGGCGCTCTCGCGCGAGGGCGACCAGCGCAAGGTGAACCTGCTCATTGGCGACGTGTGCCCCGTGGCGCTCGAGAATCTGCCCACCTACGCCACGGCCTCGCTCTTCGGCAAAATCGGTCGCGGTGAGGCCAGCGAGAGCGACCTGGCAAGGGCGCTCACGTGGATGGTGCTTGAAACAATCGGTTCGGGGGCTGTGCTGTCGCAGAGCCACGAGGGTGGCTTGCGCGACTTTGTGCTCATCGGCGCACTCACTCAGTTGCCCGTCAGCGACGCACTTTTTGCCATGATGGAGCAACTGTACGGCGTGAGGTTTCACACTCCGCGCCATGCCACCTACTGCACGGCTTTGGGTGCCGCGCTGGCAGCGGAGCGTTAGGTGTCGCTGGCGCCGTCGTCGGGTTGCGCATTTTTGCGCTTGATGTACTCGAGGCGGTAACGGCGCAACCGCTGCAATCGCTCGCGCTCTTTGCGAGCCTTCTGCGCCAGGTAGTCGTTATGATGGTTTTCGAGATAATTATCGGCCATAAAAGTTACTTTTCGGCGAAATTATAACAAAATTCTCAGCCGTGCAAATTTTACTTGCGCGCGCGTAAAATAAGAACGGCTTCGTTCACGTTATAAGTTATAGAATGGACATAACAATAGTCATTGTCAACTATCGCGTCAAGTATTTCCTTGAGCAGACGCTTCGCTCGGTCGAGGAGGCCATGGAAGGCCTCACGGGCGAGGTGATTGTCATTGACAACAACTCGGGCGACGACAGCGTGTCGTTCAGCCGCGAGCGCTTCCCCAACGTGCGTTTTATCGAAAACAAGCGCAATATAGGCTTCGCGCGCGCCAACAACCAGGGCATCGTGCAGGCCAAGGGTGAATTCACCCTGCTTCTCAACCCCGACACCATCATCTCCCACGACACGCTCGCCGAGCCCATCGCGTGGATGCGCGAGCACCCCGAGTGTGGCGCTGTGGGCGTTCGCATGGTCGACGGCAACGGCGTCTTCCTGCCCGAGTCGAAGCGTGCGTTCCCCACGCCGTGGGTGTCGTTCTGCAAGATTTTCGGCCTGTCGAGGCTGTTTCCCAAGTCGCGCCTGTTTGCCAAGTACCATCTTCGCTACCTCGACGACCGCGAGGCCCACAAGGTCGACATCCTGTCGGGCGCCTTCATGCTGTGCCGCACGAGTCTGCTGCAGCAGGTCAACGGCTTCGACGAGGACTATTTCATGTACGGCGAGGACATCGACCTGAGTTACCGCATGGTGAAGGAAGGCTTCGAAAACTGGTTCCTGCCTGTGCAGATGATTCACTACAAGGGCGAGAGCACCAAGAAAAACACGATGCGCTACGTGCACGTGTTCTACAACGCGATGCTGATTTTCTATCGCAAGCATTTCCCGCGTTTCAGTTGGATTTTCTATCCCTTCATCAAACTTGGCGTGATATTCCGCGCTTCACTATCGATGCTCAAGCGGTTGATTCTCAAGCCGTTTGAGAACGCACATCCGCACGTCAAGCATGCCGAGGCCCCATGGGTGATTCTCAGCAACAATGCCATGGCGGTGACGATGGCCACGGGTATCAACCACTACAAGAACAAGATTCCATTGCAAGGCGACTGCAACGTGCTGCTCGACGACGCGAGCATGAGTTATGCCGAGATTATCGACACCATCGCCTCGCACTCGCGCAAGGGAGTCAGTTTCCACATCTACTCGTCGCGCAACCACCTGCTTATTTCGCCCAAAATGACTGTGTCATGAGCAATTCTGCCTTGCGACTGCGCGCCTTAGAGCCCACCGACATCGACCTGCTCTACGCCTGGGAAAACGATGCCGCAACGTGGGCCGCCACCAATACCATAGCCCCCTTTTCGCGCCACATGCTGTGGCAATATCTGGAGAATTACACGGGCGACATCTACGTGTCGCACGAGTTGCGCCTGATGATTGAGAATGCCGATGGCAAGGCCGTGGGCACAGTCGACCTCTTTAATTTCGACCCGCTGAACAACCGTGCCGAGTTGGGCCTCTTCATCAGCGAGGAGTTTCGCAGCCAGGGCATTGGCCGGCCGGCGCTGGACGCAATCATCGACTATGCCTTGAACCACATAGGGCTGCGGCAACTCTACATCTACGTGCGCGAGGACAATGCCGCGTGTCTGAAACTCTTTGACAACTACGGCTTCACACGCGTGGGCGTTCTGCGGCAATGGGTAAAGCGCGGCACCCAGTATTACGATGCCGTGCTGCTGCAGCAACTGCTGTAATCCCCCACCCCTTTTCTGCACACAATAGCAACTGTAAAGAGGGTGTGTTATAATTAAAAATGGTTGGGAGACAGTTCCTCCCCTAAGTTAGGGGAGGTGTCGCAAAGCGACGGAGGAGTGTGTGGTAACAGCCTGGCTGGCAATTATTTGTTATCGACACACGCCCCCGCCCCTTCGGGGCACCCCCTCTAACTTAGAGGGGGATTTTTCAGCCATAACCGCATTATCACACACCCTCGTGTTCAGCCATAACCGCAGCATTACACACCCTCGTGTTCTGGCTGTTGTTATTGCAACAAAAATCGGCGGAAACTTGTGTAACCGGAGTTAATGGTCGTTACTTGCCGTGTGCCACGGAAGAAACGCGCCAGTTGCGCCGGCATGCCTATGGGATGCCTCAGGACGAGTTCGGCGGCATCGGGAAACTTTGCCGGATGGGCCGTGGCAAGCGCCAAGCCCACCTCGCCGGGCATGATGTCCTCGCACAAGGCTTGATAGGCTATCGCGCTGTGCGGGTCGAAGAGATAGCCGTAACGCTCGTTGAAGCGGCCTATGGCCTGAACGATTTGGTGGTCGTTATAACTGTAGGCGTGCACTACCCTCTCAACCTCGGCATGGCTGCCAAGCAAATTGAGCACGCGCGGGAAATTGGTGGGATTTCCGGCGTCGAGGGCCGGCGCGATGCTTGCCACGGTGGCATGGGGCACAAAGTGGCCGGTCTGCACATAATGATAGAAGATGTTGTTGTCGTTCTCGACCGAGACAAAGCGTTTCACCGGCAGTCCCATGGCCCTTGCCAGCAGTCCCGACGCCAGGTTGCCCAGATTGGCGCACGGCACGGCAATCACCAGGTTGCTCACGTCCTCGCCCATTCGCATCAGTTCGGCCACGGCATAGAAGTAGTAGAACGTCTGCGGGATGAGCCTTGCCACATTGATTGTGGTGGCTGTGGTGAGTTGCATGCGGCTGTTGAGCGACTTGTCCAAGAGGGCCTGCTCGACGATGTTCTTGCAGTCGTCGTAGGTGCCCTTGACCATCACGGCCGTGACATTATGCCCCAAGGTGGCAAACTGTGCCTCCTGGGCATAACTGACCTTGTCCTGCGGATACAGCACGTACACATGCACGCCCGGCACGTCGCAGAAGCCGCTGGCCACCGCGGCTCCGGTATCGCCCGATGTGGGCACCAGCACGTTGATTACGGGCCAATCGTTGTGTTTTTGCTTGAAATAGGCCAATAAACGCCCCATAAACCTCGCTCCCACGTCCTTGAAGGCCATGGTGGGCCCGTGGAAGAGTTCCAGGACGAAGCGTCCTGGCTCGAGTTGCGGAATGGGCATGGGGAAGTTGAGCGTGTCGTACACGATGTCGTGCAACACTGCGGCATCCACATCGCCCTGGAAGGCAAAATTTGCTATCGCATAGCCAATCTCCGGCAGCGACATGTTGGCCATGTTGCGGATGAAAGCCAGCGGCAGGCGTGGCACTGCCTGAGGCATATATAAGCCGCCGTCGGGAGCCACTGCGTTGATTACAGCGTCCTCGAGCGAGGCCTGCGGCGACTGAAAGTTTGTGCTATAGTAGTTCAAAGTCGGTTATTTCGTAATTACAATGTATTTTCAGCGGTGGAGAGGGTTTTGCGGGACACACGCCCCCGGCCTTTCAGGCCACCCCCTCTAACTTAGAGGGGGATTTTTCTCGGCAGACACCCCCCTAAGTTAGGGGCGTTTTTAGCCGCGGATTACGGTACCAGTGGCCGTGGGGTTGAAGGTGTTTTTCACCCACACGGGGATATCGAGTGCGGCCACCGGGGCGAGCGTGGGCGGATAGATGACCTTAGCCCCGGCATCGCACATGGCCTGCGCTTGGGCATAGGTCATCGTGGGTATTACGGTGGCATCGGGGTGTGTGCGCGGATCGGCGGTCATAAATCCGTCGACATCGGTCCAAATTTCGAGGCACGAGGCATGCAGTGCGGCGGCCACCAGTGCGGCGGTAAAGTCGCTGCCGCCACGGCCCAGCGTGGTGGCGTAACTGGCGTCGGCATCCTGGGCGATAAAGCCCTGCAGCACCATGCAACGCTCGTCGAGGCTGCCGAGTTGCTCCTGGATAAGGCGGCGCGTGAGGTCGGCGGCGAGCACGGTGCCCTGTGCGCCGTCGGTCGTCTTTATGAAACTGGGCGAATAGTGAGGCGTGGCGCCCGCGATGAGTGCTGCCACAATGGCGCTCGACATTATCTCGCCGTGGCACACGATGGCATCCGACACGCGCTTCACAAACGTCGCGTCGAGGTCGCTATTGATGCACAGTGTCTGGTAAAACGAGCGCAGGTTTTCGATAAACTGCTCCACCACAGCGCGGCATTGCGACTGCTTGTCGGCATCGATGAGACGCTCGATGATGTCGAGGTGGCGCTGGCGCACCTGCTCGAGGGTCGACGCGTAGGCCTCGTTGTGGTCGAGCGCCATGCGCGTCATCTCTATCAGTTGATTGGTTACACCGCCAAGTGCCGAGACCACGACGATGGTCGGCTCAGCCTGGCTTTCAACTATGCTTTTGACGTTTCGCAGACTCTCGACCGAGCCTACCGACGTCCCACCAAATTTCAGTACTTTCATAATAATTTCGATGTTGTTAAGGGCGTTATGGCCCTCAATGGCCATGGTTATTACTATTGTGGCAATAATCGTGCCGTGACACAATGGCATGGCTCAGTTCATGGCCACATCGGTGGGCCAGTTGAGCCACAGGTGGTAGCGTGGCCCGAAACGCTCCACGGCGCGCTGCCACATGGCGTCGTGCGGAGTGAGCAGCAGCAGGCGTCGCGCGTCGCCGTCGAGCACGGCCCAATCGTGGCGCGCCAGTTCATCGGCGAGTTGCCCGGTCGTCCATCCACTGTAGCCTATCATAAACTTCACGTGGCGCTCAATGTCGAAGTGCGGCTCGAGGTCGCAATGCAGGGTGAGCGCGGTAAGGTCGCCACCGAGCCACAGCCCGTCGACGATGTGCAGCGCCTCGGGCACTATGTCGCTACCCAAGTCGTGGACGTAAAACAGCATGTCGGTGCCCACGGGGCCACCAAGGAACAGCGGCTGGTTGCGCAGCGCCTCAAACTGTGGCATCACGTCGCCCACGGTGAAGCCGCTGAGGTGGCTCATCATCAATGCCATCGAACCGTTTTCGCCGTGGTCAATCACCAGCGACACCGAGCGTGAGAAGCACCAGTCGTCGACAGTGGGTTTTGCCACCAGCATCGAGCCCACCACGGGCGTAGGTTCCTCGTCACGCAAACTGAAAATGTCGTCACTCTCTTTCATGACACAAATTTACGGCATTTTTTCAGAAATTGCAACACCCCCACCCCCAAAAACGCAAATCCAGAGTATATAGATAATCTTTTATTGCTGTCCGCTAAAAGTTGAAATTGCGTGAATCAGGCGTCCGCAATGCCGATAAACAGGCGTTGCGGATGTTTTTTTGAAAAAGTAAGCCCCCTCAGTCGAAAAGCGATGGTTCTCGGGGTGGTGGCTCGGCGTCTTGCAGCACCTTTGCCCAATCTTTTTCGGGTTTCTCAAGAAAAGTGTAGCAGTTGACTGATGAAAAGGGAACGGTCCTTTTTTCATCATTTTCATCACGCACGACGCGCCATGGAGTGAAGGTCGTAAATACCTGGGATTGTGCACGACGCGCCGTGGCGCGTCCCTACAGGCGGCTATCGATGCGCGCCAAAAACAAAACTGATGAAAAGGGGACGGTCCTTTTTTCATCATTTTCATCACGCACGACGCGCCATGGAGTCAAGGTCGTAAATACCTGGGATTGTGCACGACGCGCCGTGGCGCGTCCCTACAGGCGGCTATCGATGCGCGCCATAAACAATACTGCAATATCCCCTGGACTTTTAGCGGACAGCAATAATAATCTAGACCACGTAGAAAAGGAAAGGGGTGACTTTGCAGCCACCCCGATCCGGGAAAAATAATATGTTAAGAAACTGCTTAGTTCATAACATGTGGTTCATCATGCAATTACTTGCCGAGCAGGATGTTGATGAGAGCGTTCAGGTCGTTACCGTCAACAGCGTTGTTGGCGTCCTCGTCAACGTTAGCGCGGCCTTCGTAGTTCTCGGCCTGATCCTTGCCCAGGATGATGTTGATGAGGACGTTCAGGTCGTTGCCATCGACAGCGCCGTCGCCATTGACATCGCCCTTATCGAATCCGGGCTCCACGCCCTTCTCGCCCTGGAAGCAGAATACCTTGTACTCAGCACCCGGAGTCGAGATGGTGATGTAACCCTCACGATACTCAGTAGCAGCCTCGGCGGTAGCAGTGACAGCGATGTTGCCATTGAAGAATTCGCCACCCTCGTCGTCACTTTCCATTCCGTCTACACCCTCAACAGTGAGCCACTCGGGAGCCTCAACATCGAGGTTCTCAAATTCCTTGTTAGCAATGATGTCGAAAGCCTTAGCCTCGCCCTCAACAGCAAACTCGAGAGTGTCAACAGGCTCCTCGCTATAGATGAAGGGATACTCAACATCGAAATTCATACGAATGCTGATAGGCAGAATTCCATTGTCCAGACCATCAAGACTGGTGTTCCAATAGTGACGACCAAAGCAATATTGCATCGATTGACCAATCACCTCGTTGTTAGCATTGCGAACATCAACCAGCACGTAGCCATTGATGGGAGCGGGATAACCAGCCTGGTCGGCGTCGTAAGATACTACGTAAGTGCAAGGACGGAACTCTTCGAAGTGGTCATCCTTATAAGCCTCGTCGACCACGAGAGCGATGTCACCGTCGATAGCGATTGGCTTTTCCTGCTCAAGACCAAACTCGTCAACATCCTTGAAGATGAATTCGATGTCGAACTGGCCCCAATCCTGGTCCTCCTCAAATACATACTCCTCAACAGCGAGAGGATTCTCCAGGTCGATACCCGAACCAGAGACGTAGCGGCAAACGCTCAGGCGCACCTTTCCACCGGCACGGCACTGTACGTAAGTGGGCATAACGACCTTCTTCAGAGCGTAAGGAGCACCGCCGTAGTCAATAAACTGAACAGCAGCGGCAGTCTCCATCGATGCTGCATCGGGGTTGCTCTGCTGAATGGTAGGAAGCACATAATTCTTCCAATAGGTCTGGTTGTCGGCATACTCACTCTGCTTGCTCGTCGGGGTCTTAGAAAACTCAGGATACAGAGTCTCGAAGTCGATGTCGAGGGGGTTAGCAAGATTGTCGAAACCTTCCGCCTCAATCTCGAAAGTAAGAGTACCACCCATGCGCATCGAGGTGTTCTCGCCACGCAACTGATAATAAGAATCGGTTGCGCCATTCAGAGCCAAAATGGGAGCAGCGTACACATAACCCAGAGTACCGGGATAAGTAACGGTGAGTTCTTCACCATCGGTCACAGTCTGCTCCATAGTAGCGGGATCGAAGTGATACCAAGTGTAGGTGGTAGCATCAGTTGTGCCAATCGAAGCATTCTGCCAGGTCACGGGCACGTTAGGAGCAACCATGAATGCATAGTAGTGACTCCAATAATTGTCAGAAGTCACAAAAGGTGCACTAAAGAAAGTGCCCAGAGGTGCAGTGTACAGCGTATCTACTGCATCGCCGAAGGCCATACGAGGAGCCTTAGCGACTGATTTGTCGTAGACAGCCTTAATGGTCTGCACATCGGTCATCGAGTACTGCTGAGCCTTCATGTTGGAGCGCACAGCAGTACCTTGCATGTGATTAATGGCAGCAGCCGAAAGGACTGCAGAAGCCACCATTACAAGAGCTAATAATTTTTTCATAAAAATTGCAATTTTTTTTATTAGTTAAACAATAAAAGAATTATCTTAGCCGAAAAGCCTGTGAGGCACGAAGATGTCGCGCCCACAGGCTTTATCGAAATAAATTACTTAGTTGCCAATTTCGCCTTAAAGTCGACATAAAAATAGTCGGCTGGATTAGCGTCGCTTGTGAATTTCAGGCGCTCGGGATTGAGTGCCGAGGTACTTTCCACGGTAAACGTGGTGCTCTGCAAGAAGTTGCACATGTCGGTGAACGCAGCGATGCGCTGGAGATGGATATTGCCATTGTTGTCGCCTTCGCCGGTAAACTTAAAGTGTGCCTTGTCGTTGCCGTCGATATAGGACTGCGTCATAAAGAGCATACCCACATAGTTGTCGTTGCGGAAGCCAAGCGCGTACTGTTTCGACTTGCTGTCATAGAGGAAACGCAGCAGCGAGAAGTTCTTCTTCAGCACTGACTTACACTGCGACACAATGTCGGCATAAATAGTGGCGAACTGTCCACCCTGATTTTCCTTGTCGATTTGCCAGTTCTTGGTAGAGTTCGACTCGGCGATGCAGTCAAACACTGTGCTGAGCGGCATGCGGTGGATAGTCGTCGTGTTGTCGTCGGTGCACAGGAATGAGCCGTCGTCCAACAGTTTGAAGTGCTGCACCCACATCGTCTTAGTGCCGGCGGTGTCGTCGAGCAGCCACACAGGGTTGATGAAGCGGAAGCCGTCGATGGTGGCAATCATGTTGCCCTTGACTTCGGTATCCACCTTCTTAAGCGTGGTGTCGTTGGCGTCATGGCGATAGAACTCAACCACCTGATTGCTCAAGTTGTTCACGTAGTACTCCAGGCCGTTGGCACCATCCATCACCAGGTCGGGGAAGTTACCGAGTTTGCAGTTGTTAAGCATCTGCGTGATTTGTCCCAGATACTCGCTCGGCGTGGTGTTGTGGAGGCGGTACATAACGATGGGCAACTCATACTTCTTGCCTTCGAGGTAGAGCGTGTCGCCCGAGTAGCGCATCAGGTCAAACTCATAATCACCCTCGTGACCGTAACCTTGCTCGTCGGGGTCGTCGTCCTTCTCGTTGGGGACGTCCTCAGGATTGGCAAAGAGGTGGAAGATTTTGTTATAAGTGTTGAACGAGAGCACGGGGCCGTTGTCGGCAATCACCTCCCACATCGAGGTCTCGGAAGCGAATGTGGGGTCGGAACTCTGCCTATTGGTGAGTCTGGTGATCCACTTGTTCTCGCCCGAGATGGTTACCGAGTTGTCCTTCTTGAACTCAAAGATATAGACGTAGCCGGGCTCTTCTTCGTTAGCAAAGTATTCCATTGCCCACATTCCACCGTCGCTGGTAAGGATGTCGGAATAGTACTGCTTTGCGTCTTCGAGGCGCTCAGCGGCGCTTTTTTCAAAGATATCATCTTCCTCGGTCTTGAGGCACGAGGTGAGCGTGGCCATTGCGAGAACCGAGAGCGCGGCGTATTTTAAAAACTTTTTCATAGTTTATTTCGTCGAATTAAAGATGAAACGATTAGTGAATTGAATACACTTGCTGGCGCAACTCGTCAATGTCGTAACTCACTTGCTTGCGCTGCACCTCTTGGCGCAGAGCATCCAGGTCGACACCCCACGATGCTTGCAGCCACTCGCGAGCGATTTGCACCTTCTGCAGGATAATCTCGTCGCCGGCAATACCGTCCTTGTCCTCCACGTCGTAGACCACGATGCGGTTGCCATTAGAATCGGTAGCAGTCAGGTAATAACGAGACACCGAGCCGTCCTCGTTGGTCACGTAACGGATGTCACGGCCATCAATGTAAGTGATGTTCTCAGGATCGGCCTCATTGTTCTTATAATAGAAATAGGTGTAGTACACTGCATCGCGGTCGCCATCGGCAGCATCGGTGGCCCATCCACGCTTAGCGAGCGCCAGGATGTAGTTCCACTGATCGTCGGTCTTGACGATGTAGTTAGCGATGGTCTCGGCGAAGTCCTCACGGTACTCGCTCGAAGCGTAAGTGGTAACGAAGCCCAGCGAGTTAACCACGCCTTCCTGGCGGTCCTGCCAGTTGTTAGAGTCGTAGTGACCCACGCTCAGCAGGTTGAACTCATTGGGATAAGTCTTCTGCTGGTGGAGGATGTGTGCAAACTCATGGTGCATGGTCTTGAAGTAGAACTCGTTCATCTGGTTGAAGTCGTTGATGTTCATCTCGTTCACACGGAAGAGCGACACCTTCAATCCGCCCTCGGCAAGACCCAGGATCATGGTACCCGAGGTGGGGTTGTAAGCCGGTGAGCCAATCAGGTGAATGATGCGCGGTCCGTAGAGTTTGAGGAAGTCGGGACCTACGATATCACGATACACGTCGAACCACAAGTACTTGGTAAGCACAGCCAGGTCGACCGAGTTGGCATAAGTTGCGGGCACGAGGTTGTAGTTCATGTCGGTACCCACGTCCTGCATTTTATAGCGGAACTCCAGGTTGTAGACATTGAGGTAATTCTCGCGCAAGAACTTATCGAGTTGGTAGGAGTAAGAGTTGGGATCGAGCGTCTCGTCGATGTCGGGGAAGATGGTATCGTCCAACTTCTCCTCGCTGCACGAGGTGAATCCCATCGCCACTGTGGCTGCCAGCAACAATACTGAGATATAATGCTTGAATGCTTTCATAGTCATAAATCAAATAGTGATTGAAAATCAATTAACTCTCACGACTGAACCTGGGGCTTCGACAGCCACTGCACCTATAGCCTGTTGTGTAGACTTTTTATAGGAGGGGTTAGGCTGGTAGCCTGCTGCCACAGTCTCGTACGGGATTTGAATCACATAGCGCGTGTCGGGCCACTTAAGTTCGCGAATCTCGCTACGGCCAATCTTGTGAGTCACGTCAAGTCCGAAACGGCGGATGTCCCACCAGCGCATACCGGTGTGCACATTCTCCAGGCGGAGGAAGTGCTGCACGCACTGCAGGTAAGGCTCGATTTCGGGAGTCACGTGGTAGCGGTTGCTCGGGCACACCTTGTCGATGTTGATAGGACGTGCGATACCCCACTGGATTGAATCCTGATAGTGGTTGATCTCGTAGCGGCCTGCACACTTGTTGTAAGCGTCGAGCATCTTGGTGTAGAACGATGTGATGTTCTCCTTGCTCAGCGGCACCATGCGGTCGTCGCTGCTGGCGTTGTGCTGACGTGCCTGGTCCCAAACGTTCAGGTCCTCGAAAGCACCGTCGATGTCGCCCATGAACAGGCGGGCCTCAGCACGCACGAGCAGGTTCTGCTCGGTGGTGAACTCGGCGCGCACAGCGTGGCAGTAACCGATACCGGCAATCTTATTGGTGTACTCAAACTGCTCGAAGCAAGTTCCGGCGAAGTACATACCGTACTCCTGACCACCTGCGCTACCGCAGTAGCCATTGAATGCGGGGTGCATAGCGAAGGTCTCTTTGGTCTTGGAATTAGTGTAGAGGCACTTATCCCAAGTCGGGCCAGGGCCACGCAGGGTGCCGCGAGCGGCCTCGCGGTTGGTGGTATAGCGGTTCTGTGTCGAGTAGACGAAGCGGCGCCACCAGGTGCTGTAACTGTTGAAGCACATCCACACGTTGGCGTTCTTGATAGTAGTTGCGCCACGGCCGATATCACTGATGTAGTAGAAACTGGTGATCATCCACAGCGGGCTCATCATGGTTGCGGGGTCGTTGCCCTTGAATGCGAGCGTAGCGTACTCCTCAGCCTTGGGATAGTCGCGCTTGTAGAGATAGAAGCGTGCTGCGAAAGCATAAGCGGCAGCCTTGTTGAAGTGGTACTTAGGCACTTCGTAGTAGAGGTCGTTGATCAGCGGCAGTCCGGCTTCGAGGTCGGCCTCAATCTTCTTGTAGTTAGAGATGAGCGACTCACGCTGGTAGTCGGGCATGACGGTGGTCTCGGGCTCGGTGACGTAGGTGATACCATCGCTGTTGGGGTCGAAGCCCGGTAGCGTTGTGCCACCCTCCTCGCCGTAGTAAGGCGGGCAGAAGAAGTTGCAGAGCACCCAGTGGTGGTAAGCGCGCGAGACGAGAGCCTCGCCCTTCACTGCCGACAGTTTAGCACGGTCCTCGGGGCTGAGTGCGCCATTGGCGTCGGCACCTTCGGCCTCGAATTGTGCTACTTTCTCAAGCACAGCGTTGCACACGGCGATAGCACCGTAGCAGCCTTCCCAAATTCCCGAGGGCGTGTCGCTGCCGTTGTCCAGAGTGACATCTTCCCAAGCGTAGAGTTGGTTGTCGGCCACCGAGTAAGGGGCTTTGTTGTAACGCACGCCGTCGTCGCTGGGCGAGTTGTTATCAATCACATTGTCGCTCGACAATTCGCCGACACAAGCGAGGCTGTAAGAGTTGTAACCGTCGACCATGAGTTGGCGCAACTGCTCAACGTTTTCAAGGTAGACACGCGTGTCAGGAATCTTGTCAAGGTAGTCGTTACACGATGTGAAGGCAATCAGCATCGCGCAAGCAAACATTGATAGATATCTTAATTTCATAATATATAAATCTTTGATTAGGTGAGTTCAACAATTAAAGTCCGAAACGCAGTGTGAAAGTAAACTGCTTGGGGTTGGGCGAAGCCACACCACCGCTGTTGAAGTACTCAGGATCTTGACCGTTGAGTTTCTTGTCGGCATAAAGCAGGAACATGTTGGTCATCGCCAACTTCACCGAAGCGCTGGTGAGGCGGAGGTGACGTATGAAACTCATAGGCATGTCGTAACTCAGCGACACCTCTTTGAGGCGGATGAAGTCGCCGTGAGCGATGCGTGCCGTACTGTAGTTGTAAGCGTTGTAACCGCGGCTCAGATAGGGGTTGGAGTTGGTCTGACGGCGCGAAGCGATTGCAGGAATGTCGGTGTACTGCTCATCGCCCGGCATCACCCAGCGGTTCTTGAACTCCTTGGGCATTGCGGCCATATCGCTATAAGCTGCTGCGAAGTCGGGGCTCAGGCGCAGGTAGTTGCCAAACGAGTAAGTCATGAACACGTTCAGGTGGAAGCCACGCCATCCGAAGATGTTACCGAAGCCACCCGAGATAGTAGGATCGACGGGACCCTCATACTTGAGGAAGTCGAGTTTCTCGTACTCCTGGAAGTTGATGTCGTCGCTGGTCTCCTCGCCGTTCTCGTTGATGATGATGGGCAGACCGTGGCCGCTCAGGCCAACGAACGGAATCGAGAAGATGGCACGGTGGGGATAGCCCTCCAAGGGGAAACCGGTGCCCTGAACCAGGCTGATGACGTTAGAACGCGACTCCAACTTGGTAATCTTGGTCTTGCTGTAAGAGAAGGTAAGGTCGGTGTTCCAACTGAATGCCATAGGATCGGCGGGGTCGATGTTCTTGGTCGACACGGTGAACTCGACACCGTGCGAAGCCATCTCGGCAACGTTGGCAAACTTGCTCGTCACACCACCGACACCTTGAGTCTTGATGCGGCCGATAAGGTCGAAGTTGTTACGCTTGTACCAGTCGAAGACCACGTTGATGCGGTTGCGCAGGAAACCCATGTCGACACCCACGTCAAGTTCGTGCTTCTTCTCGTACGACAACTCGTAGTTGGCAAGGCCGTTCAGGCCGATACCCATCTCCTTGGCTTCGCTCTCCTGGCGCCAGGGGCGCGAGGGGTAGTAAAGTGCCTCGGCGTTGGCGTAGCCTGTGGGGCCACTCTCACCGGTCAGCGAGTACGAAGCACGCAGTTTAGCGTAACTCAGCCAGCCGTTGTGTGCATCGCTCCACTCGTGGAAGAACGGCTCGTCGTAGATGTTCCAAGCAGCCGAGATGTTCCATGTGGGCAGCCAGCGGCTCTGGGTGGTCTTACCCATGAGGTTAGAACCCTCGTAGCGCACGGTGCCGTTGAGCACATAGCGACCCAGGAAACTGTAGTTGGCGTTGGCAAAGTAAGCCATGTTGCGGCGATAGCCCTTGCCGTCGCTGAAGTAAGCACCGTTCTCCTCTTCCATCTGCTTGAACAGGTTGTGGCTGGTGAACGGCAGGTTACCGTTGGCATAAACGATACCCCAGCCCTGGAACGACTGAGCGTAGCGGTCGACGCGGCTTGTCTCCATACCAGCGTAAAGTTGGATGAGGTGCTTGTCGTTGAAGTTCTTCATGTACTGTCCGGTAGCGCGGAAGTCGATCTGGGTGATCGAGTTCTTGCTGTAGAACAGGATACCGCCCTTAGGAAGCACGGTCTCGGGGAGAGCGTTCTCGATGTCGGGGTCGGTATATAAATAGGAGTTGCTCGAACGGATGAGGGCATCCTCGGGATCGATACCAGCGCGGTAAGCGCGGGCCTGGTTACTGTTGTCGAGCACATAGTGGTTCTGCTCGGCCACGTTGTGGCGCAGCGAAGCCAGCAAGTTGAACTCGAGGCTCTCGCCCTGCTTGATGATGGGCTTGATTTGGAGTTCGCCCTGGAACTTCACATCCAGCACGTCGATGTCGATGTAGTTGTTGTCGAGTTCGTGGAAGATGTTGAAGTCGGTGTAGTTACGACGATAGTACAGATTCGGGTCAAGAGCACGCGAGGTGTTGAGTGCGAAACTGTAGGGGTTGATATCAAAGTCACGCGATACCTCACCGTTCACCACGTCGACGTTCTGGCTCAGCGTACCGGGCGCTTTCTGCTTACGGTAACTGTCGCTGTTAAGGATTTTCACGCGAATCTTGTCGGTGAGTTGGTAGATAGCGTTGCTGTTGAATGTGTAACGCTCCACGCGGCTGCTCTTGTACCATCCCGGGTCGTTCATGATCGAAATCGACGAGTAGAACGAGCCCTTGTCGGTACCGCCGCTGATGCTCACTGCATGGTTCTGCATGACGTTGTTGTTGAACAGGAGGTCAAACCAGTCGGTGTTCTGGAACTCGGCCTGGCGCAGGTATTGGTTCATGGCGGCGCGGGTGTTGGGCAGACCGTAAGCGCCAGCGGTGGCGTCGTACTGGTCCATCAGGGTGTACATGCGGCCATAGATACCTGTCGACGAGCCATTGGCCAGCGAAGCGAACTCGAGCCAGCCTTTCTGCTCCATTTCTTTGTAGATACTCATCTGCTCCTGCGAGTTGCTGATGTTGAACTCGCTGTAGCGGGGTTTCAGACGGTAGGTGAACTCACCGGTGTAGTTGATTGCGGTGTGTCCCTTGCGACCAGTCTTGGTGGTGATCACAATCACACCGGCGTTAGCCTTAGCACCGTAGATACTGGTTGCAGAACCGTCCTTAAGGATTTGGAAACTCTCGATATCGTCGGCGTTCAGACCGGCGACAGCCGAGGCGATAAGCGTGGTAGCGTCACCCGACGAGAGGTCGTCGGCACTAATCTCGACGTTGTCCTCGAGAATCACACCATCCACCACCCAGAGGGGCTTGGAACTACCGTAGATTGAGGTAGCACCACGCACGCGAATCTTGGGTGCGGTACCGAACGTACCGGTCACGTTTTGCACTTGCACACCGGCGGCACGTCCTTCGAGCGAGCGGCTGACATCGGCAACACCATCGAGTTTAGCCTTAGAGGCGTCGACGCTGGTCGTTGCACCGGTAAACAGTCGTTTGTCGACCTTCTGATAACCGGTGACCACCACCTCTTCGAGTTGTTGTCCACTGGGTTTCAGAACCACGGTCATATCACTCTTTGCAGCGACCTCCATGGGTTCGTAGCCAAGGTAGGTGATTACCAACTTGGCTCCACTCGGCACGGTGAGAGTGAATTTACCATCGATGTCAGTAGCGATGCCATTAGAGGTTTTACCCTTCTGGACGACAGTCGCTCCAATCACAGGATCATTGTTCTCGTCATAGACGACACCGCTCGCCTTCACTTGCGCGTTGAGCGAGAACGCCATAACAGATAGAACAATGAGCAGAAGTAATTTTCTGATACTCATAAGCACTGTTTCTTAAAATTATTATTCTTTCAATTTTTTTATCAGTCTCCACACGTATAATGCCGTCGAAAAAGCCAACCACGGCGACTACGGAAAAAAGCAATGCTGCACCAGCCACCACAAAGTGAAATCGCTGGCACTCATTGTTTTAGTCAACTCATGCTTGGTAGTTTCTTAACATTAAACAATAATCTTGCGACAAAATTAAAAAAACTTTTTTAAACGAGCAATTTTTTTTATCAAAAACGCCACAAAAGGAAAAAAAAGTAACACTTTAGTTAAAAATTATGTTCTACAACATGTTTTTAACACTTCTAAAAACGTTCCGCCGAGCGTAACTTGGTGGTACTCTGCAACTTGCCAAAAATATCAAATTGTAAGCACCCCTAACGCATCATCACCACCCCCTCATGATTCCCCAGAGTCACTAGAATTTCTAGAATCTCTAGAGTATCTAGAATCTCTAGAATCCCTAGAGACTCTAGAATTACTAGAACGGCTAGATTATCTAGATAATAAATTTGGTTTCTCGCTCGCCTTGCACTAATGTTGCCGCTAAAGCGGCGAAATTAGGCGGCGGTTCGGAAAAACTCAAAACAAGTTTTGGTTTTTCGCTCGCCTTGCACTAATTTTGCACCACAAAAGGGTCACGGCACCAGGGTCGCACAGCCGAGAACCCCATATAATATAATAAGGTGTGACCACACTCGCGCTAATATGGAAGTTCTTTACGAAGACAACCACATCCTTATCATCAACAAGGCCGCCGGCGAGATCGTGCAGGGCGACCAGACTCACGACCCCACGCTTGCCGACACCGTAAAGCAGTGGCTCAAAGAGAAATACAACAAGCCAGGCAACGTGTTTTGCGGCGTGACACACCGCATCGACCGCCCTACCTGGGGCCTTGTGGTGATGGCCAAGACAAGCAAGGGCTTGTCGCGCATGAACGAGTTGTTCCGCAAGGGTCAGGTACACAAGACCTACTGGGCAATCACCGAACGCTGCCCCGACCATCGCTGCGGCACGCTCACCCACTGGGTGACGCCGGTGAAGCAAGGCAACAAGACCTACGCCTGCAACTACCAGGTGCCCGGCAGCGTGAAGGCGGTGCTCAACTACCGCGTGCTGGCCAGCGGCGACCGCTACCATCTGCTGGAGGTGACGTTGCTCACGGGCCGCAAGCATCAAATACGCTGTCAACTGTCGTCGATAGGCTGCCCCATCAAGGGCGACGTGAAATATGGCGCGCGGCGCGGCAATGCCGACATGAGCATCGGCCTGCAGTCGCACAACATCCACTTCACACACCCGGTGAGCGGCAAGGAAATCGACGTGACGGCGCCTCTGCCCCCCGACCCGCTGTGGGCCAAACTGGCGGCACTCATTCCCGACAACAACACTAATAAAACCGATAACGATGAAAACAATTATTAACCGCATCGCACTCATAGCCATCATGGCCGTGATGAGCGTAAACATGATGGCCCAACTTCCCGACGGCGCCATCAACATTGCTTCGGCCTTATCCTACGAGTTGTATGTGGTGGGCGACGACGCGCCCGGCGCACGCAGTCTGTGGATTCAATACAACGCGACCAAAGAGGTGAAATGCTTGCTGCAAACCAGCCAGGAACCACTCGATTTCAGCGAGTACGCCTTCAATCAAGAAGACGGCAAAGTGATGCCGGCGAACGCCATATGCTCCATCAGCAACGCATTTGTCTACCCCGGCGCCAACTGCTATGTGGTGCTGGAAGGGTGCCCCGACAGCCGAAACATCTACACCTTTATTTACGATGTGAGAAACGGGCACACCATTCACCTACCCACCAACAACGGCTTCATAGGCTTCACCAACGAGGACACCGACCTGCTCTCGGAAAGTTACGACTATTACCCGCAGGGCGGGCGTTACAGCGTGGTCGACGCTTACGACATCAATGGCAAGCACCTGTCGACAATGAGAATCAAGCACGAACAATAAACCACATTATTTATAATAACACACAACGATTATGGCAAACACTCCTGAGTTTAAGTATGCGCCCATGTTCCAGTTGGGCGAGGACAAGACCGAATATTATCTGCTCACCGACAAATATGTGAGCGTGGGCGACTTTGAGGGCAAACCGATGCTGAAAATCGAGCCCGAGGCGCTGACGTTGCTGGCCCAGCACGCGTTTCGCGACGTGTCGTTCATGCTGCGCCGCAGCCACAACGAGCAGGTGGCAAAAATCCTGCGCGACCCCGAGGCCAGCGAGAACGACAAGTACGTGGCGCTGACCTTCTTGCGCAATGCCGAGGTGAGCGTCAAGGGCAAGTTGCCGCTGTGCCAGGACACCGGCACCGCCATCATCCACGGCGAGAAAGGACAGCAGGTGTGGACCGGCTTCTGCGACGAGGAGGCCCTGTCGCGCGGCGTGTTCAACACCTACACCAACGAGAACCTGCGCTACTCGCAGAACGCCCCGCTCAACATGTATGACGAGGTGAACACCCGCTGCAACCTGCCGGCACAAATCGACCTGGAGGCCACCGAAGGCATGGAATATCGCTTCCTGTGCGTTACCAAGGGCGGCGGCAGCGCCAACAAGACCTACCTGTATCAGGAGACCAAGGCCCGCATCCAGAATCCCGGCACCCTCATCCCCTTCCTGGTAGAGAAAATGAAGACGCTGGGCACCGCGGCCTGCCCGCCTTACCACATCGCCATAGTGATTGGCGGCACGAGCGCCGAGAAGAACCTGCTGACAGTGAAGTTGGCGTCGACCCACTTCTACGACGAGTTGCCCACCACGGGCGATGAGACCGGCCGCGCCTTCCGCGACGTGGAACTGGAGGAGCAACTGCTCGCCGAGGCCCACAAGATTGGGCTGGGCGCACAGTTCGGCGGCAAATACCTGGCTCACGACGTGCGCGTGGTGCGTCTGCCGCGCCACGGTGCCAGTTGCCCCATCGGCCTGGGCGTGAGTTGCAGCGCCGACCGCAACATCAAGGCGAAAATCAACCGCGACGGTGTGTGGATTGAGCGTCTCGACGACAAGCCCTACGAACTCATCCCCGAGGAGTTGCGCCAGGCTGGCGAGGGCGAGGCCGTGAAAATCGACCTCAACCAACCCATGAGCGAGGTGCGCAAGATTCTGTCGCAATATCCGGTGAGCACGCGCCTGAGCCTCAACGGCACCATCATCGTGGGTCGCGACATCGCTCACGCCAAGATTAAAGCCCGTCTCGACGCTGGCGAGGGCATGCCACAATATCTCAAGGATCACCCCATCTACTATGCCGGCCCTGCCAAGACTCCCGCAGGCATGGCATGTGGCTCGATGGGGCCGACGACAGCCGGCCGCATGGATCCCTATGTGGATGAGTTCCAAGAGAATGGCGGCAGTTTGGTGATGCTCGCCAAGGGCAATCGCTCGCAGGCCGTGACCGACGCATGCCGCAAGCATGGCGGCTTCTACCTGGGCTCGATTGGTGGCCCTGCAGCCATCTTGGCACAGAACAACATCAAGAGCATCGAGTGCGTCGAGTATCCCGAGTTGGGCATGGAGGCCATCTGGAAAATCGAGGTCGAGGACTTCCCCGCCTTCATCCTTGTGGACGACAAGGGCAATGACTTCTTCCAGAAGATTGCCACCGGCTGCCCGATGAAGTAACGCCCACCGCCATTCCGGCACCTCACCATAGCCAGGCACCCCACCCCAGGAGTGCCTGGCTACATTTCACCCCCCAATAGCAACTATAGAAACGATAGCGGCTATTGGGGGGGGAAAATGATGAAAAAGGGACGGTCCCTTTTGTTGCACTTTTGCTGTTGTTGCTATTTGGGTGGCGGGGGTAAAATGGCTCTGTTTTGGGGGTCGCGGGGCCGTGTGGGGGACGATTTTTGGGCGTTTTTTGTTAAATTTTTGTTAAAACCACTGATTTTGGTGGTGCTTTTTTTGCCAGTAACAAAAAAAGCAGTACTTTTGCACCGCAAATATCGCGGGATGGAGCAGTGGCAGCTCGTTGGGCTCATAACCCAAAGGTCGGAGGTTCGAGTCCTCCTCCCGCCACAACAGCAAGAGCCGAGTCGAAATGACCCGGCTTTTTTCATATCCCTACCCCACCCGCCTCGGGGTGGCTGGGGCAGCCGGGGATTGCTGGAGATTTTCGGGAGGTGTTTTTGGTGGGGGGTTGCACATTTGTTGAAAAAGTGGTAAATTTGCATTTGAATAATTTGGAGCGACGATGAAACGCATGGCCGTAATATTCGAGGGTAATATCACCCAGCAACTTGGGGTGTTCAACGCGGTAATCAACCGCGTTGCGCACCTGCTCGACATTGCGCCTTACGACATCGACGTGTTCATGATTCAGGGCTACGACACCGGGCTTAACCGCCTGCTGCACGGCACGCCGCGCATCCATGCCCGCCCCACCCGCTTTTCGGTTGACGGCATCGGCGTGGAGGTGTTGTGGTTCAAGCACCGCCTCATCGACTCGGTGCTTCAGCGCGTGTTTCACCGCCAGCCGTGGTTCTACCGCCGGTGGCTGCGCGGTGTGGGCGAGCGTCTCAAAGATTACGACTTGATTTCGTCGCACGACCGCATAGCGTCGTTAGCGGCATGGCACGCCGTCCACCTCAGCCCCAAGCCATGGTTCATCACCTGGCACGGCGCGAGCATCTACACCGAGCCATATCGCCACCCCGAGGTGCGCCAGGTGACGTGCGACCTGCTGCAGGCCCCCACGTGCAACTTCTTCGTGAGCCGCGGCTTGGTGACGCAGGCCGAGCGGCTATGCACGGGCTTCAAATGGCAGGTGCTGTGCAACGGTGCCCGCGAGAGTTTCACGCGCTACGACGACAAGCGGCGGCGCTCGCTGCGCAAGCGCGAGAATGTGAACGGCCGCCGCGTGATTGCCTTTGTGGGCCGGCTGGAGCCGGTGAAAAATGTGCTTGTGTTGCCGCCGCTCATGCAGGCGCTGGCCACCCATGGTGTGGCTAAAGCCCAACTGTGGGTGATTGGCTCGGGGTCGCTGCACGACGAACTGCGGCAGGCGTTGCAGGCTGCCGGCGTCGACTACCGCATGTGGGGCAGCCAGTCGGCCGAACGAATGCCCGAGTTGATGAACTGCATCGACGTGCTGGTACTGCCCAGCAAACTCGAGGGCATGCCGCTGGTGGCCATCGAGGCGCTGCAATGCGGCGCGCATGTGGTGGCAAGCGACGTGGTGGGCAACGCCGAGGTCGTAGGAGCCGACAACGTGGTGGCTCTCGACGACCACCTGGTCGAGAACATGGCCAGCCGCGTGGCACACCTGCTCACCCACACGGTTGAGCAGCAGTTGCCGCCCGAGGTCAGTTGGGAGGCTACCGCACAACTCGAGAAGGCCGCCTACGACCCTTACATGACTGAATAACAGAAAAAAAACACTTCAAGATATCATGCCACAATTTGCCGACGTACTGCTGCCATTATCGATTCCCGGTACACTTACTTACCGTATCGGGGACGCGATGAACGTGCAGGTGGGCAGCCGTGTGCTTGTGCCTCTGGGCCTCAAGAAAATCTACACCGCCATCGTGGTGCTCCTTCACGACCGCGCTCCGCAAGACTTTGAAGTGAAGGACATCCTCATGCCACTCGACGACGCGCCGATTGTGCGGCACCCGCAACTGAAGTTCTGGGAGTGGATTTCGGACTACTACCTGTGCTCGATGGGCGAGGTATACAAGGCCGCCGTGCCCAGCGGACTGAAGGTGGAGAGCGAGAGTTACATCAGCCCCAACAGCGACTTTGAGGAGACCGAGCCGGGCCAACTGACCGACCGCGAGCGCACAATACTCGACTTTGTGTACCAGCGTGGACGCGTGCAGGTGAGCGACCTGAGCGCCGCCACGGGGTTCAAGACGGTTGAGGGCATCGTGTCGCGCCTGATCGACAAGGGTGCGATTTACGTTAGCGAGCGCATCGTCGACAACTACCGCCCCAAGACCGAGGCGTGCGTGCGCCTGACGCTGCCACGCGACGACGAGGCTGGGCTGCATGCGCTGTTCGACCAGGTGAAGCGCGCCCACAAGCAGGAGTCGCTGCTGCTGGCTTACCTCGACCTGTCGCACTGGCTCAACAAGAGCCGCGAGGCGGCCGAGGTGACCAAGGAGACGCTGCTCAAGCGCGCCGCCGTGAGCGGTGCCGTGCTCAGTGCCGCCGTGCAGCGCGGCATGTTCGAGGTGTACAAGCGGCCCATCAACCGCTTTGCCGCCCTCGGCACCACGGTGACACCGCCGCCCACGCTCAGCGACGAC
>JAEEGL011620494.1_pt1 | contig 75099 bp, 65 predicted proteins | sample 9134231 | NCBI WGS metagenome assembly JAEEGL01 (sample SAMN16246548, study PRJNA631951) | gut metagenome | biome: gut microbiome; feature: rumen; material: fiber-attached | host: Bos | place: Iran: Karaj | collected 2018-10 | reverse complement strand
GCTTGCCATAAGAAATTCCATAAATTCCAGATATCTTTTAATGACTGTCATCTGTTCGATGATCTATACGGTCGGATATCTTGAGGAAATGCTTTCAACCACTCTCGAAATGGCAATGTTAAGTTTTGCCTTCGAGTATCTGGGACTTGCTTTCCTTGCAACGGGATACCTGTGTTTCACATGTGATTATCTTGATATTAAATTCCCCATACCGATAAAATGGGTTCTCTTTATAGGCGGAGTCGCTTTGTTTGGGGAAGTTGTCTGCATGCCATTTAACAATTTCTATTACTCCTCGTATACATTTGTGGAGTCGGGGCTTTTTCCTCATATTTCCACGCAGAAGACGCCTGTTTATTTTGCATTTTTACTGTATGAGACACTGACCCTTTTGATCTGCGCGGCTTTGTTTGTCATCAGATTTAAGACTGCAAAAGAAAAACGTTTCAAGCTGTTATTGTTTTTCCTTTTCCTGGAATCGCTGCTTCCGATAGTCGGTACTGCGCTTAACATAATCGGTATTTTTGACGGATTCGAACCGGCATCGGCTCTTGTAAGCATTATGGCGGCGCTTATGACATTTACGCTTACAAACGGAAAACTTGCGGATGTAAGAGGGATCGCTTATGCGAACCTGTACAGAAACCTGGGTACCGGTATCATAATCGCCGACTATTCCAAAAACTATCTTGACAGTAACTTTACGGCAAAGAGAATATTCCCGGAACTTAACGGGATGGCTTTAGGACAGAGTCTTTCGCTTGGCGACATTCCAATATTCGAAGGTACGGCCGAACAATATTTTGAGCGTGACGGAAATTATTATGTAAGTACATGTATAAGACTGTTTGACCGGGGCAGCAATATCGGATACATAGTATCCATAAACGACATTACGGAAATGCGCGAACGTATCGATGAGATGCGCATGTTAAAAGAAGAAGCCGATGCCGCCAACGATGCCAAGAGCCGCTTCCTGGCAAATATGAGCCATGAGATCAGAACTCCTCTTAATGCCATAATCGGCATGAGCGAGCTTACCGAAAAAGAACAGTCGCCCGAAGTAATAAGGGATTATGTGGAACAGATCAAATCCGCCGGAAAGGTTTTGGTGGATATTGTTACGGATGTTTTGGATATATCAAAAGCCGAATCGGGAAAACTGGAACTGACACCTGCGGAATTCGATCTTTGGGAATTTCTTAATTCGGTCATCAACATCACAAATATGCGTCTGGGTGACAATCCGATAGAGTTTCTTGTCGATGTGGATCCGAAACTGCCCCGGAAACTATACGGTGACGATATAAGACTTCGTCAGATATTTATGAATTTCCTGGGAAATGCCGCCAAATATACCGAGACGGGATACATCAAATTTACCGTGGACGGTGATAACGACGGTTCACGCGTAAGACTGAAAGTTTCGGTGGAAGACAGCGGACGGGGTATAAGAGAAGAAGATATAGGAAAGCTCTTTAAACCGTTCACGCAGGTTGACGCCGCCAAGAACCGCGGCATCACGGGTACGGGGCTCGGACTTAACATTGCGGCAAGACTTATTGAACTGATGAACGGTTCATATTCGGTAAAGAGTATGTACGGGGTGGGAAGTACATTTTCATTTGAAGTCGATCTTGAGGTTGTGGCACTTGCTGCGATCGCACCCTCGGCAGAGCGGGATACGTTCAAGGTTTCCAAGTATGTTTCTTTTTACCTCTATGGCAAACATGAGTCGTTGGTGGAGACAAGGCGTGCCGAGGAACTCAAGGAAGCGGAACTTAAGACATATCCGGAAGCAAGGGTTCTGATAGTCGATGACAACAAGGTTAACGTCAAAGTGCTGTTGGCATATCTTAGACGTTTTGGCATCGAGGCGGATAATGCTTTAAGCGGCCGGGAAGCGATAGATAAAGTATCCGGGCGGGAATACGATCTTGTCCTTATGGATCATATGATGCCTGAAATGGACGGTATCGAGGCCACTAAGATCATAAGGGAACTGAAAGTCCCGTGGGCCGATAAAATGATAATTACCGCATGTACGGCCAATGTTTTGAAGGGGGTTGAAGATGAGTTCAGGGAAGCGGGTATGAACGATCTTCTGCCAAAGCCGATACAGTTTGACAGTCTTGCGAGAATCCTTTACAAGTATCTCAAATGATAAAATAAAAAACGCCGTTGATCCGGAAAATACCGGATGGACGGCGTTATTAATTCGGCGGTCATTGATCCGGATGCCGGATCGTCGCTCTCTAATTGTTGACGGAAGTAAAGCTTATACTCTTGATCTCACCGGCACTTTGCAAAAATGCGTCGAGTTCATCGAAAGTGAGCTCATGGTTCAGCCTGAGGGTAAGGCTGTACGTTGCATATGCATCTTCGTCAAAATCAACCTTGTTCTCTATTATCTTGGCATTTTGCTGTTTGATATATCTTTGAAGTTCGTTCTTAAATTCATTGCTGTTCTTAACTTTGATCTTAAGGCTGTACGTTGAGATCGTGTCAAATCTGCCGCTCTTTTGTATGACAAACTGAAGTGTGGTGATAAGAACGGTGGCAAAAACTCCTATCACATACATTCCCGAACCGACTGCCATTCCGATTCCGGCCGTAGCCCAAAGCCCCGCTGCGGTGGTGAGCCCTTTAACGGTATTGCCGTAGTGGAAGATAACTCCGGCTCCCAGGAAACTGATACCTCCGATAACCTGTGCCGCTATTCGGGCGGGATCCGCAGCTCTTACTCCCAGTGAGTCGCCAAGTCCCGAACTTCCCAGATCCGCAAATCCGTATTTTGATATTATCATTACCAAAGCCGCCGCACAGCACACGATTATATGGGTTTTTATGCCTGCGTCTTTTAACCGTTTGGTACGTTCATAACCGATCGCTCCGCCGCATATACATGCGACCGTGATCCTTATTGCAAATTCAATGTACTGTCCGAGCGAAAAATTACTCAGAAAATATGATGCAAAGGTCATATATGATATCCTCCGGATAATTGAAATGGCGATTTTTGCAATCGTAAATCTGATGACAACAGTATATCAAATTTTGAAAGTCTGAGGTGAATAAATATTTATTTTTTATTATCCGGGGACAGTGATATTATGTAAACATTATCGGACAAACAGGACGAAACCCGACACAATAAAGGATATGTTTGAAAAAACGGCAAAAGCATTGCTCAAAATAATGCAATTCGTGAGCAACCGAGGAAAACTATTCGGGGTTCGATTCGAAAAACAACGAAAAAAGATTATGTAAAAATGCACAAATACGCGCCAAAAACTTTGTGCAATAATAACAAATTAAAACAATTATGTTAATTTAACACTATAAAGTTGTAAATAAGTGTTGATTAATGCATTTTTAAAATGTTATTTTATTAAAGTAGGGCTTTTTTCTCTAAGCGTAAATAAGACCTAGAATATTAAAGGGGATCAAGGTACAGATGAATATTCTTATTGCCGGTGGGGCAGGTACTTTTCTTAACAATATCATTACCAAATTATCCAAGGAAGGTCATAAAGTATCCGTATTATCCGGAAACAGATTTGCTTCAAAAGATGATTATCGTAAAACTTTCGAGTTTTACAATTTTCCGTATGACGCAAACTGTCTTAACGAGATCTTTGAAAGCGTATCTCCCGATATAACCATCTTTATGGGTGCGTTTGACACGAATTTCGAATGGAAAAACGAAGAGGCCGACGCGGTAAAATATACTGCTTCTTTGGCAAACATACTTATGGGTTATGCGATGTTTGGCAAAGGAAGCTTTATTTATCTTTCCTCACACGAAGTTTTCGGAGATTTTTCGGCTGTCGATCTTGATGAGACTACCGCTGCGTCTCCGAACGGTTTTAAAGCCCAGGCTATCTATCAGGGCGAGAATATGTGCGAAAACTATCGCGAAAACCGCAACATGGATATCGTGATCCTTCGAATGGACCATATCTATAACATCCCGATGTTTCGTAAAGATGTTAAGGATACGGTAACGTCAATGTGTCTTGAAGCGCTTGGCGAAAAGACTATTCATTATTCCAAAAATACGGTTATTTCACCGCTGTTTGAAAGTGATGCCGTTGAGGCGATCAACAGATTCATTTCGGCACCCACTCACAAAAACAGCAAATACCATATAGCTTCCAACAATCCCATGCAGGAAGAAATGATCGCAAACGTGGTCCGTGATGCAGTGAACCCCGAGTGTACGATCTATGTTGCGCCGGGTACGGGTTCGCACCGCTGTGTTCTTGACGGCAGTGCTTTTATACAGGAATTCGGAAATGTCAGATTCAGCGATTTTAATGCGATCGTAAAACGTATCGCCCAGACCATGAAGAGCAAGGTGTACGTATTTCTGACAGACGAGGAGACACAGATATCTCTCTTTGCAAGATTTCGTAAGAAAGCGGGCTGGTTTATCAAGGCCGTTATCCCGTTCGTTGAGAATATCCTGATATTTATACCGTGTCTTCTTTTCTATAACAGTGAGCTCGGTACGGACTATTTTGCAAGGCTTGATATTTTCCTGCTTTACGTGCTGTTGTTTGCAATTGTTCACGGTCAGCAGCAGGCTACATTTTCGGCGCTCCTTGCCGTGGTCGGTTTCTTTTTAAAGAATACACAGCAGCGTACGGGATTTGAACTTTTGCTTGATGCCAACACATACGTGTGGATCGCACAGATATTCATAGTAGGTCTCTCGGTCGGTTACTTAAGAGACCAGATCGTAAAACTTAAAAAAGAAACCGCAGAAGAAAGAGAGTTCTTAAAACAGCAGATCGACGATATTCAGGTCATCAACTCAACAAATGCCAGAGTTAAAGATGTGCTTGAGACTCAGGTCGTAAACCAGGCCGATTCGGTAGGAAAGATCTATTCAATCACATCTTCACTCGATCAGTACAGCCCCGAAGAAGTGTTGTTCTATGCAGCCGAGACGGTGGGGAAAGTTATGAAGAGTAAAGACGTTGCGATCTACCTCGTTTCAAACCCCGATTATGCAAGACTCTTTTCTTCGACTTCCGAAAAAGCAAGAAGTCTGGGTAACTCCATAAAATATCCGGAAATGGGTCCTCTCTATGAGGCGATAGCATCCGGAAAGGTATATATAAACAGAAACATGGATTCCAAATATCCTCTTATGGCCAATGCCATCTATGAAAATGAAAAGATGCAGATGATCATAATGATCTGGGGTCTTTCATGGGAGAACATGACTCTCGGACAGGCAAATCAGCTGGTGGTCGTTTCTTCGCTCATTCAGAACGCAGTACTTCGTGCCAACAGATATATTGCCGCCCTGGAAGACGAAAGGTACGAAAAAGGAACCCATCTTCTTGCAAAAGACAGTTTCAGATCTTTGGTAAGTGCATTTCTGAAGGCAGAGCGTGCAAATCTTACAGAATGTACGCTTGTGCGTGTTGATATCTCCGAAAAAGACAGGAACGATGTAGTCGGCATGGTTACAAAATCTTTAAGACAGTCCGATTATCTCGGCAGTCTTGATGACAATGCTGTTTACGCACTTCTTTCAAACACTTCGCAGAAAGATGCGTCCTTTGTGCTCAACAGATTTAAGGATGCAGGACTTAAGGCTGATATCGTGGAGGAAAGCTCGATATGACGTGGAGTCTTGGGACTTTTATAGTATTTTTGACGGTGAACTTCATATTAACGGTCATTTATCTTATTGTGGCGATATATTTCAGGAAGGTAAGAAGGCAGCTTGCATATCTTCATGCCATTCCGATGCTGCTGGCCCCCGGAGTCGGCATTCTTTTCTTTATGTTAAGCTGGTTCGGATATGAATTCATATTCAGAAAAGATGTCGATCTGTCCGACGTTGTCTTCAGCAAAGAGCGTATGAACGAACTTGTGCGCACCAATGAGAATATCGAAAGAAATATGGTCCCTCTTGAAGAAGCCATTGAGATTTCGGACAATTCGGAATTAAGAGGACTTGTAATGGGCGTTGCCCAGGGTGATTACAGTAAGTCGCTCGCATCGATCGCGCTTGCGCTCAACTGTGACGATTCGGAAACGGCACACTACGCAGCTTCCGTATTGCAGGATGCATTAAATGATTTCAGATTAAGAGTTTCCACGGATTTCAATAAGGTTAAGACTCGTGAGGATGGGTATTTGGAACTCGCCGTTGAACTGATCAGATATATGGATAAAGTTCTGATCCAGAATGTGTTTACTCCGATGGAACAAAAATCGTTTGCGGGCGTTATGGCAGACACCGCTGAGATAGTATATCTGGAATCGGCCGAGGATCTGAGTTCCGACATATATGAATCGGTGGCTTTGAGACTTTTGGAAGTAGAGGATTATGACCGGTCCGCCATATGGGCAGACAGATCCATGATCCGTTATCCTTATGCCCTTTCATCATATACCAGCAGATTGAAGCTGTACTTTAACAGCGGACAGCGAGAGAAGTTTTTCGATACGTTAAACGAGCTTAAAGCTTCTCCGATAATCATAGATAAAGAAACGCTTGAATTGATAAGGACGTTCTCGTAAGGAGTCTTATATATGTCAATGACTGTGAATACGGCATTGGAAATAGCAGAGATCTTTGCCGCATATTCGGTTATTACACTGCTGTTGCCACATATTGTTATAGGTAAATCCGTTCATTTTAAAAATAAATACGAAAGATTCATGCTTTACACGATGTGCGGTAATTTCTACGTGATGAACCTTGTGTATTTATTGGAACTTCTTCACATATCACACAAGATAACGCTTATTGCCGGCACTGTCATACCGCTTGCTTTTATCAAGATAAAACTTGAAAAGATCCCGTTTGGAGAGAAATTGTCCAGACGCTGGGAGTGGCTTCGTAAATTTACGGGCGGACAGTTAAAGGTCAAAGCATACAGAGAACAGGGAAAAGAAGAAAGATCGGCCCGAAACAAAAAGCTTTTCAAAAAAGCGTTTAAACTTGTTTTTTCGAATATTCCCGAAGTTTTGCTGATACTCGGGATCGTGGCCTCCACATTCTACACATTCGGAACAAACCTTTTTACCGATTACGGCTATAAGCTTTCGGATATAGTAGTACACAATGCCTGGATAAATCAGCTGGGAGAAAACGATATATTTACAAGGGGCATATATCCCTACGGGTTTCACAACATGCTTTATTATATGCATGAAGTGTTCGGGTTTGATACATATGTCCTGTTAAGACTGATGAACCTTATCATGATCACATGGACGGCTCTTCTGCTTCTTTGCTTTCTGGAACTTCTGTGTAAGTCAAGGTTCATTCCGTTTCTCGGCGTGTACGGGTATGTTTTGTTCGATTTTCTGGAATCGGCGGGATATATAAGATTTTGCGGACCGCTTCCCCAGGAATATTCGGTTCTCTTTGTGCTTCCGACCGTTTATTGTGCTTTTGCATACTTCAGAGAACAAAGGCGCGAGGATAACGGATGTGCCGCAAGGAGAAGTTACAAGTATCTCGGCGGTTATGTTATCAGTTTTTCGATGACGCTTTCCACACACTTCTATGCAACTATCGCGACGGGAATATTTATCGTTGCGATCGCGATAGGTTTTATTGTGTGGTTTATAAGGTGGGAGTACTTTAAAAAACTGGTGATCTCATCAATCCTGGCGGTTGTGATAGCGGTCCTGCCGATGGGAGTGGCATATGCCACGGGAACCGAACTTGAAGGTTCACTTAAATGGGCGATCAATGTCATGACAGGTGCTCCGATCGTGGCAGGTGATGAGCAGATAGTGATAGAGGCTGATGAAAATCATGAGCCGTTGTTTGAATATAACCAGAGGATCCTTCATGATGTTTTCGGCGTGAAAAACAGTACCTCACAGGCATTTGTCGCCACGATCAGGCAGGAACTCGACGTTACTTTAATAAACACGAATTTTTTCTGGATATATGCTTTAATGCTTTCTTTTCCGTTGACGGCCATACTGGGTGTCTTCTATATGCTGACAAAGACCGGGGACAAAATGTATGGCGCTGTGTTATTGAGCAACGGGCTTAACATGATCTTTATGACCATGCTTTTGTGCTCATTTGACTTCAGGCTTCCTCAGTTAATGGATCAGAGCAGGACATGTGTTTTCTTTTCACTTACGCTGTGCGGAGGTATCGCGCTGTTTGTCGATGCGGTACTTAATCTCATATGCAGCCGTTTTTACAAAAAGCATCTGTTAAATATAGTATCGTTTGCTATCGTGGCAGCACTGCTGGCGGCTTCGCTTACGACCGGATATATCAGAAAACCCATTAAGGTCCAGGGCTTCGAATCCAATGATGCCATTCTGTGCCTGACCAGGATAATACGAGACTGTAAGGACAATACATGGACGATCTGTGCGGCCATTGACGAAGGCCGTATGGTATATGAACACGGATATTTTTACGAACTGATCGACCTGCTCAGAGGTATGGAGTTTGTAGGAAGTGCGGGATGGGTCAGAATTCCGACCGAAACGGTATTTTTCTTTGTTGAAAAGTACCCGATCGACTATAACCCGGTTACGTATCCGATGAGCGGCACTCCTATCAGCAGGGAATATGCCGAAATGCCTTTGCCGCTCGGTAATTCCCGTTCGGTTTATCAGGCGCAGAACCGGTGGATATGCATGTCCAGGTACTATTACTGGGCCGAAACATTTATGAGCCTTTATCCCAATGAGATGACGGTTTATTATGAGTCGGATAAATTTATATGCTACAGAGTGGAACAGAATACATACAGATTGTTTAATTTCGCGATAGATTACGGTTATAACATACCGGATGATTTAAGAATCGGTGGTGAATAAGATATGATGCTGACCAAACGAAACTACTTTATTATGGCAATAATCATGGGCATAACGCTTCTTTTGTTCCAGTTCAGCCAGTGGATCAGAGACAACGGAAACGATTATACCATTAATACCTATTCCGAGATCAAGATTCCCGCCAATAATGCTTTTGTACAGAATATTGCAGAGGTCGGAGATAACATTAAGTTCGAGGAATGGGATTATATACTGTTCCTTGGTAAGACAAATACCAATATCGGAAGCATAGTAAAGCAATGGACGGAATATTCAAAGCGCGATCTTTTGCTGTGCAGCAGCATTTCTTCTTTCAACATCGAAAGATACGGAAATCCCGGATTTGTACTTGTGGATTCGCAATTTGTTGATTTCAAGAAAGACATTAAGACACTTAAAGAATTTACCGAAAACGGCGTATCGATAGTCTTTCTTAATCTGCCGGGGCCCGATGTGATCGAGAATGACAAAGAACTTGCCGCTTTAATGGGCATTTCGTATGTAAAAGAAAAAACGGTCAAGGTTGAAGGCGTTAAGCTCTTTGGCGGATTTTTGCTGGGAGGCGAAACGATCTACAAGCCCGAGAAGAAAAAGCAGGAAAAACGTCAGGACCTTACGCTGGAAATGCCATGGTACATTACCCAGGGCGGTACCAAGACATACATAGTCGGCATAATGGATGAATATTATGATGATTATGAGTTTAAAAACGAGCTGTTTCCCGCGGTCGTGTGGCGTAACAGTATCGGAAAAGCTCAGGTTTTCTGCGTAAACGGAGATTTTATGTCTGATACGGCGGGACTCGGAATATTGAGTTCCATGATCTACGAATTAAGTCCCTACCAGCTTTATCCGGTCGTAAATGCGCAGAATACGCTTGTCATAGCCTATCCTCTTATGGCCGAGGAGAACAGCGAGGAATTTGAAAGAGTATATTCACGTACGCCGTTAGCTTTCCAGATGGATGTTATCTGGCCGACGCTAGTTAAATTTGCCGAGAATGACAAACTTAAATATACATGTTTTATGGCTCCGAAACTTAACTATTCGGATCAGGCACAACCCGGATACGATAAGTACGAAACATTCCTTAAACTGTTTTCGGAGCGAAACACCGAGATCGGTCTTTGCCTTGAACACAGTAGTGATATAGACCTTTTGGAGAAGCTTGCTCTCGACAAGGATTATTACGACCTTATCGAAAAGCGATATCCCTCGACATCGGCATTTATGGATAAAGACGACGCGGGATATTTAAGTGAGATAGTAAACGATCCCTATATTAAAAATGTACGTACGATAGCTTGTGATGCAGATATAGAGATCCCAATCCTCAGTTATATTACCGAGGATATCACACTCCAGAGCTTAACGAGTGATACCAAGAATTTCACATATTCCAAGGACCTGATGCTTAAAAGTATCGAGACCGCACTCGGATATGACAATGCAAAGCTCGATCTTGGTACGGTTACATGGCCCGATTACGATTCGGACCATTGGGAGATCGTTTATAACGATATGTCCAGTTCTCTTAAGACCTATTGGATGCCGTTCAGAATATTTGATCACACCACACTTACAGAGAGTGACGCGAGAGTAAGAACTTTCTTAAACATTGATTCCGAGAGTAAAAGGGAAGGCGACCGGATTACTTTAAATGTTAAAGGTACGAACGGAGAAAAGTGCTGGTTTATATTAAGAACGCACGGAGAGAAGATAGACAAGATATCCGGTGCCACATATTCAAAGATAGAACAGGATGCGTATCTTATAGAAGTTACGAGTGAAGAAGTCACAATTGATGTCAAGAAATCAAATACTATAGGGTAGAGGATTTGGAATGAAGATATGTATTGTAGCCGAGGGGTGCTATCCGTATGTCGTAGGCGGTGTGTCAGGCTGGATCCACAGTATGATACAGGCTTTCCCGGAACATGAATTCATAATACTGGCAATTACGACCGATCGTGAAATGAGCGGTAAATTCGAGTATAAGCTCCCTCAGAATGTTTGCGCGGTATATGAAGCCTATCTCGATGACCTTGACTGGAGCGAAGGTAAAAAGGAAGGCCGTCGTACAAAACTGAAGAGAAGTGACTACAGAGCACTCAGAAGTCTTCTTATGAACAGAAGAGTGGAATGGGATGCTATCTTTGAAATGTTCAAAAACGCCAACTTTTCGATCGATGACCTTTTAATGGGTGCGGACTTTTTAAAGATAGTTACGGAATACTATAATCTCAATTTCCCGCAGATACCGTTTTCAGACTTTCTGTGGACAATGCGATCCATATATCTTCCGCTGTTTCTTATGCTTAAGACACCTATTCCCAGGGCGGATGTTTATCACTGTGTGGCTACCGGTTATGCGGGAGTGCTCGGCGCAATGGGCAATAAACTGTACGGAGGACATCTTCTTTTATCGGAGCACGGTATATATACACGTGAAAGAGAAGAAGAGATCATAAAAGCTCCGTGGGTTAAAGGTATATATAAAGGCATCTGGATAGACCAGTTCAAAAAGATGTCGCTTGTGGCTTACGAAAAGGCCGACCTGGTAACAAGCCTTTACGGACATGCAAGGGAACTTCAGTTGGAACTCGGATGTCCGGAAGATAAGACGGTAATAATCCCCAACGGTATAGATGTTGAAAAATATGAAACTATTCCCGGAAAGACCGAGGAAGACGAGGGATATTTCAATATAGGTGCAATACTTCGTGTGGCTCCCATAAAGGATGTCAAGACCATGATACAGGCATTTTCTTTTGCCAAATCAAAGGTAAACAACTTAAGGCTGTGGATAATGGGACCTTTCAATGAAGACAAGGAATATGCGGATGAGTGTTTTGAACTGGTTGATGCACTCGGAGTAAAAGATATTAAATTTACGGGCCGTATCGATGTTTCGGAATATCTCGGCCGTATGGATTGTACGATACTTACCAGTATAAGCGAAGGCCAGCCGCTTACGATACTTGAAGGTTTCGCAGCCAGAAAGCCGGTCATAGCCACGGATGTCGGTAACTGTCGCGAACTCATTTACGGTTCCGAAGACGATGATTTCGGTCCTGCCGGAATACTTACGCATATCATGAATACACAGGAGATCGCGAATGCCATGATCGATATGGCATCAAACGATGAAATGCGTATGAAGATGGGTGAAGCCGGATATAACCGGGTACACAAAAAATACCGCATCGATCAGATGCGTGACTGTTACAGGGAAATTTACAACGATTTCTATTGATGAGGGGAAAGAGTAAAAGATGGCAGGAATAGGAATCAAATTATCAAGATTTTTTAATAAAGATTCGATCGTATCAAGAGTGTTGGGATGCGGTTACTCTGTTATCGTAACCATAGCGCCGATGCTTATCGTTATCGCGGTAATTATGCTCATGGAGCTGTTGCTGGGATTTGCGGAACTTGATTATGCATCGCGAGAACTGTTTGCGTGTACGGTACTGTATATCTTTATATTTTCACTGCTTACGGCGTCACCGTTTAATGCGGTCATTTCAAGATATATGTCCGACCTTATCTATGACGAAAGATACGCAGACATCACTCCCTGTTATTATACGGGACTTTTGCTCAATACGATCTTTTCGTTCATAGTGGCTATTCCTTTCTGTATGCATGAGTATCTGGTGGGAGGCGTGAACATCTGGTATGTATTTGCCGGATTTTTCGGATTCATGAGCCTGATGTACACATTCTACACGATGCTTTATCTTTCGATATGTAAGGATTACAAAAAGATATCACTCTTCTACACGCTCGGAATGCTGATCACGCTGGTGCTGTCCCTGATCCTTCACTATGTGTTCGGAGTAAGATCCGACATAGCGATGCTTGTTTCACTCGATGTAGGACTTTTTATAACTGCAGTGCTTGAGTTTTCGCTTTTCAGAAGATATTTCAAAGAAAACTCCGGCAATTACCTTGCGGTACTTAAGTATTTCGTAAGATACTGGCAGCTTGTTATGGCCAACTTCTTCTATATTTTCGGACTGTTCATCCATAACTTCGTTTTCTGGACGACTCCGGGACATATGGTCGTAGTAAAGACATTTGTCTGTCATCAGCCCTACGATATGGCCACCTGCCTTGCGATGTTTACCAATATTACGGCCAGCGTTATCTTCATATCCAGAGTTGAGATGTATTTCCACTCAAGATATAAGACATATTCGGAGGCTGTTATCGGCGGACGCGGACTTGATATAAATTCCGCCAAAAAGAGAATGTTCAGCCAGATAACCGAAGAACTGATGACGCTTGCCCGTGTTCAGTTCATTGTTACGACCCCGCTTTTCCTGATCGCGATGATATTGCTTCCAAGACTTGGATTCGGCGGAAATGTAATAAGAATATATCCGTGTCTTGCGGCTGCATATTTCATAATGTTTATCATGTATTCGATAATCATATTCATGTATTACTTCAATGACTTAAACGGTGCGGTCTGGACTTCCCTTACTTTCTTTGTGGTTACGATGCTTGCAAGTATAGCAGCCAGCAAACTTCCCACAATCTGGTTCGGAATGGGATTGTTCGTGGGATCTTTCACCGGATTTACGGTAGCGTATTTCAGGATCAGACGTATGGAAAAAACGATCGATATACATACATTCTGTCGCGGAAACATGCTCAAGAAAGGGCATGGACGCATGCCTTCAAATCTTGTATACGAAAGGAAGTAAAATATGCTTGAAGCTTTTTATTATTCCGGAAACATTATAAGAGTGGTTTTGGCCGTTACGGGTGTCGCAATGCTCATGTTTACGATAATGAGCCTTGCCCGCAGAAAAATGAATGAGACATTTTGCATGGCATGGGGAATCGTATCCGCAGCCATTATAATCGCCGCAATACTGATACATCCCGATCAATGGAGCGATTATATAAGCTTCGGTGCTCTTGTGATGATAGCCGTCATCTTTTTTGGGGTGTTATATGCGGGTTTCTTTATAAGTGCCGAAATTTCCAAGCTGTCAAGGTGCAACCAGGAACTCGCGATACAGGTTTCGCTTCTTAACGAAGAGAACCAGCGTCTTTTAAAAAGAGTTGCGAAATTATCCGATGTTGATATAAGGGACCTTTAAACTATGAAAAAACTTCTTTTTGTTATCAACACACTAGGTACGGGCGGCGCTGAAGTGGCACTGTTTGAATTATTACGCCGGATTGACAAATCTCAATTTGATGTGTCGCTTTTTGTACTTTTTAATCAGGGTGAACTGCTGGAAAGACTTCCGAAGGGAGTCAGGCTGTTAAACAAAGGCTTTGACGAAACACCCATTCATACGGCAGAAGGTCAACGCAGGCTTAAAAAGAAAGTAATAGCATCATTTTTTAAGAAGCTGACCGGATTTAAACTTTTGGGGTATTTGTGGTCAAATTATCGCGATATGCGTAAAGCGGGTTCGGTAAAAGTCGACAAACTGTTTTGGCGCCTTATCGCAGACAGCGCACCCAGATTTGACGAACGGTTTGATATGGCGATCGCTTACATTGAGGGCGGATCGACATACTATGTTAAGGACTATGTAAAAGCCGACGTTAAAAAGGCTTTTGTACACATCGATTATTCGCTTGCGGGTTATACGCGTAAACTCGACCGTGACTGCTATACGGCATTTGACAATATATATGCGGTTTCGGATACGGTCAAGGAATCGCTTATTAAGACATATCCCGAGGTGGCGGACAGAACAGAGATTTTTGAAAACCTTATCGATTCCGATATGATAGAACAAAAATCGCTTGAAGCGGGCGGATTTGATGATGATTTCGACGGTTTAAGGATACTCAGCATGGGGCGCCTGAATGCTCAAAAATCATTCGAGATATCGGTTGACGCCATGGAAGAGGTCGTCAAAAAGGGGATCAATGCCAAATGGTATGTTCTCGGAGAGGGCGATCAAAGGCAGATGCTTGAAGGAAGGATCGCCGAAAAGGGACTTGAGGATAAATTCCTGCTGCTTGGCAATAAACAAAATCCGTTCCCGTATTTAAGACAATGCGATCTTTATGTACACGCATCAAGGTTTGAGGGCAAGAGCCTTGCGATCCGTGAAGCCATGATACTTAAATGTCCGGTGATCGTAACGGATTGCGGCGGAAACAGGGAACTTATCGATGACGGAGTTAACGGACTGATATGCGAGATCGATCCGATCGATTTAAGCAACAAGATAGTCACAATGCTTTCCGATCTCGAAAAAGCACGCGTAATGGGTGAGAAAGCGCGTGAGGCAGTGATGGAAGTAATACAAAATCCCGACGGTATCGAAAGATTGACCGGCAATGCGTGAGGTAATAAAAGTGGCAGATAATAAAACGAGAAAAGAAGTACTTATCATAATACCTGCTTATAATGAGGCCAAGACGATCGAACCTGTTCTTTTAAGCCTTATGGAGCCGGAGATCTTTTCAATCTGTGACATACTGGTTATGAATGATGCTTCCAAAGACGGTACCCAGTATATCGTCAAAAAGCACGGGCTTAACTGTGTAACGCATGTCTTTAACTTAGGATACGGTTCCGGTCTTCAGGTGGGATACAAATATGCCCGCCGAAGAGGATATAAATATGTCATCCAGATGGATGCCGACGGACAGCATGACCCGTCAAACGTCCTTCGGATATATGAAGCGCTTAAAACGGCCGATGAAAACGGCAATTATCCGGACATAGTGATCGGTTCGCGTTTTGTAAAAGGTGCGATATCGTTTCCGGTTCCTCTTGCCAAGAAGATCGCTTTTGTATTGTTCAGGAATCTCATCAAGTGGGGCGGCAAGCAAAAGATCATGGATCCCACATCGGGTCTTCAGGGACTTTCGATGAGGACTTTCTGGTATTATTCCAGTTTTTCGCACTTTGATGACAAGTATCCCGATGCAAATATGCTGATGCAGCTGTTGATGCTCGGTTTCAAGGTTAAGGAAATACCTGCCGTTATGTATGCCCGTACGGAAGGAACAAGCATGCACTCCGGCATAATAAAGCCGTGTATATATATGATCAGAATGGTATTTTCCATGCTGGCGGTATGGGCACGCGTAAGAATGTATAAAATGGACAAGGAAGTAACCAATGAGCAAGAACGGATCCAAAAAATGCAGGAAGATCTTATTCAGTCCGGCGAGATTTATTGAGTCTTCGGAGGATTTCAGCAATCCCGACCGCGGCTGGTATCAGATACACACTTTTAAACTCGGAGAACCTGTCGATATGACCGACAGGGAGTATGCACTTAACAATACGGACAGTCTCGCGTTTGTATTGATCGATATCGGTGCATACAAAGAAAGACCTTTGGACGATGTTGCCATCGACGGGCTTAATAAGATATTTACTTTTTTCAGAAATTACCGACTTGATATGATAGTCCGTGTGGTTTACGACACGATAGGAGACTGTTTAAAAACAGAACCCGATGATGAGCAGCAGATCATTTCACATATCGATCAGCTCGTTGATGTCATGGAAAACTACAAGGACAGGATATTTGTATATCAGGGACTGCTGATCGGAAACTGGGGAGAAATGCACTCCTCGAAGTTTCTTTCTCCCGCAAGACTTCAGAGACTGTCGGCGGGACTTGTGGAAAAGATCAATGATACGGCCTATCTTGCGGTAAGACGTCCCGCTTACGTTCGTATCATGTTCCCCGAAGGACAGGATACCATTCAAAGCAAGGTGGGTATATACGATGATGCGATACTTGCTTCTCCCACACACCTCGGTACCTTCGGCGAAAAACCCGCAAAAGAAGTACGCCGTGAACAGTCCTGGATCCCTCAGGAAGAGATAGAATATGTGTCGGCTCTTTGTGACCGTGTTCCTTACGGCGGAGAAGCTTTGTGGAGTGACGAAAAAGATTCGATCTCCGATGCCCGTTCCTCGGTATCCGGAATGGCCAAGTATTTTTCCAAGCTTCATTTAACGTATCTTAACAGAGTTCATGACGTAACGTTCATTGAGAAACTCAAAAAGATGAAATACAAAGGACTCGGCGTCTACAGAGGCATGACAGGTTATGAATATATGTCTGTTCATCTCGGCTATCGACTCGTGTTAAGAGACGTGTGCTGCCGCGCGGTCAACAGCGACAGAGAACAGTTAAGATGGGATGTCACCGTAGAAAATGTAGGTTTCGCACGTCCTTTCCTGGAATCCGGCTGTGTGATGGATGCTTTTGACGAATACGGAAACCGCATCCAGTTTGACGTAAGTGAATGGTTCGACATTAAACAGGTTCCTGCAGGCGGCAAGCACACATTTGTATGCATGACTCCGTATGTGACGGGAGCCGTGTATCTGAGATTTTTTAAGGCTTCGACCGGCCAGGCGATCCATTTTGCCAATAAGGGGCAGAAAAATGTCAGCAATGCGATATTGCTGGGCAACGTTATCGTTAAATAGTTAATATGGAAAAAGAAAACGAAAAGACGGAAAAACTTAATGATGAAGAAAGACGATATCTTGGTCTTTTGGGAAGGGCTGTGTTTAACGGCCCTTTTGTTGCCGATACGGACGAAAAGCGTCTGATCATGTCCCTGGCCGTAAAAAGCGGTGTTTTACCCTTTTTCTTTTGCGAAGCATACAGGGGAGCAACGGGCGGATTTGAAGAATATATTACAAAATCCGCGGATCTTGCGGGGAAACGTTATGAACTTATGTGTCGCGTGACCGCAGAAGTTATCTCTCTTCTCGAAGCCGATGCCGTTGAAACCGTTTTGCTGAAAGGTGTCGCGCTTTCGTCGTACTACCCGGTTCCGGGGTATCGTACATCATCCGATGTCGATCTTTTGATAAGGGAGAGAAACCTGACCGGAAGAGTTAAGAGGGTCCTTACGGAGAAAGGGTATAAATATCTGGAAGACAAGGCTCAGCCGCATCATATATCGTTTGCTTCTCCCGAGGGCGTTCTGATAGAGGTACATACCTTGGCGGTAAGACCTTTTAACAACATGAAAGGCAGGATGCTGGAGGAACTGTTTCATCAGGCGCCTGCGACAGGGTTTGATATAGGAAAGACGGAAGTCGGCATTTTTGATAAACCCGTATTTGCACTTCATGTTCTGGCCCACGGTCTGGAACACTATCTTAATAAGGGCATGGGCATGAAGGTGATATGTGATATTCTTGTTGTCATAGCTGCCTTAAGTGCGGAAGAATCGGAAGAACTCCTGTATTACACCGATGCTGTCGGACTGTCGGGCTTTTTAAGGATGATAGTAAAAGCGGCATATCTCTATATGGGATTTGACGGGGACAAGGTAAGTCTGATACTCGGAAGAGAAAAGGCGCACAAAGATGATGATACAGTGGCTCTATTTATGAAGGACTGTCTTACTGCGGGAAAATTCGGTGAGACATCAAAGGCCCGTCTTGTCGGCAATGAGTCATCCGGTATTGTCGGTATGATAAAACAGGTTGACAAAGCTTCATCCGAAAATTATCCGGGAGCATACGGGATTTTTGTGATAAGACCGGTACTCTGGATAATGTCTGTCGCAAAATTTATCAAAAACAACCGGACCGTAAGATTTGTTAAGACATCCGAAATTATAAAAAGTGCCGGTGCCCGCGGAAAAATTTCAAAAAAAATGAACCTTTGGAGATGACCAAGGTGTCTTTATATATGTAAGAATGTTAATTTTTCGTTATTATTTTATCAAACCGGGGCGGATGCCTTGATATTTCGTGAATACTTTAATATAATATATATACTTATCGGTATCCCTTAAAGAGGAGAAAATCATGAGAGATTTTGTTAAGCCCTTAATAATCGAGAACAATGAGATGTTCGAGGGAGTTTATGCCTTGGACAGCGGTCTTATACCCAATGCACACGCATGGGTAACCTGGGACAATCATAACTCGGGTTCTCATTCAGACCTTTCAGCCTGGGTTCAGATCGATTCCCAGACCGGCGGTTCATATATAAAACTGACTGTTACGTTTGTCGGCAGAGGTGTAATTGAGAAAGTCGGCGGTTCGGGTCTTCCTGACAACACCAGCATGACCTGGAGCGGAAACAGCATAATTTTTATAAGAAACGGTAATTTCAATCCCAATGAGAAATTCCAGTTCAACTTTAACAATGTTGTATTCTCTGATACCGGTGACGATCATGACGTTTCTGAACACAAAGGCTCCTACTATGAAACCAACACTCATATAGGCGATGCAAGCGGCGACTTTGTTGTTGATGTCCAGGTAGCATAACCGGTGCGATCATTACAGCGCTTCCCGAATAATGGGAGGCGCTTATTTTTTGCCTTAATATGTCCGGACAAGGTCGTTTCTTGTGTGTGTTAAGGCATTTGTAGTATAATAATCGGTATGAGTAAGGCTAAAGACAAAAAACCGATCCGCGAAGCACTGTCCACTGTTATCACGAGGTATAAGTGGATTTATTCATATGCAAAGAAACATTTGGGCTCGATCATATTGTATACACTCGTGGGAATGTCGGGAGTCGTTACTTTTCTTTTTTCAAGTCTTGTATCAAGAGATCTTGTTGATATAATAACGGGGCACAAGACCGGCGAACTGCTGGTGAAATTTGCAATGATGATAGGTATCCAGGTGCTGACTATCGGTATCAACAATATCTCTATGTATTTCAGCGGGATCATAAGTTTTAAGGTTGAAAACGAGATTCGTGCGGATATATACGATAAGATCATGCAGACCGACTGGGAATCGCTGTCCGAGTATCATTCGGGAAATATCATTTCAAGATGGATGGGGGATTCATCAAATGTTGCCAGCGGTATACTTAATACGATACCCAATTTTATAGTGGCGCTCTTCAGATTTGCGATCTCGGCTTATGCCGTATTAAGGCAGGATTATACTTTCCTGATATTCGCTCTTGTCGGGGTTCCGTTAAGCTTTTTTGTTTCCCGTACAAATCTTAAAAGACTGAAAAATTCCAATCTCAATATGATCGAGATCAATGCCAAAATGTCTTCTTTTACCCAGGAATCGTTTTCGGATATACAGAATGTCAAAGCGCTTGACATGATAAAACTGTATTCCGCAAAACTTCGAAGCCTTCAAAAAGAAACGATGTCTGCAAGAGTTAAATACCAAAGGACTGTTGTGATCAATTCACTCATCTTAACATGTGTATCACAACTGGTGACTTATTCCACATACGGCTGGGGCGTTTACAGAGTCTGGAGCGGTGTCATCACATACGGTTCCATGACGATGTTTATAGCATTATCCAATTCTCTTACAGGCAGTGCGCAGAGCCTTATAGGAATGGTGCCTACAGCTATCGGGATCGCCAACAGCGCCGGAAGGATAATGGATATTCTTGGTCTGAAAAGAGAGGATTATTCACAGTACGATGAAGCCGGAAAGTTCCTGGCACGCAACAGGGAAACGGGTATCGGACTTGAGATCTCAAACGTTGATTTTACCTACAGATCCGGAACAAAGGTTTTTGAAAATGTGACTTTTAAAGCTATGCCGCGGGAAACGATAGGTCTTATAGGCCCTTCCGGAGAGGGCAAAACGACTATGTTGAGATTGTTGCTCGCCATAATAAATGCATCTTCCGGTGAGGCCCGCGTTGTGGCACCTTCAAACGGTGAGACTATGGACATCACTGCGTCTACCAGACAGCTGTTTTCGTATGTTCCCCAGGGAAATACGCTTTTCGCCGCAACCATTGCCGAGAACATGAGAAACGTCAAGGAAGATGCGACGGACGATGAGATAATCGATGCCCTTAAAACTGCATGTGCCTGGGATTTTGTATCCAAACTGCCCGACGGTATAAATACGGTGATAAAAGAACGCGGCGGCGGTCTTTCCGAAGGACAGTGCCAGAGGTTATCCATCGCAAGAGCGATCATCAGAAAGTCTCCGATACTTCTGCTGGATGAAGCTACGTCGTCACTTGATATCAATACGCAGAAGGCGGTTCTGAATAACATAATGCATGATGATTATCCAAGAACGTGTATAGTTACAACACACCGCCCCGAAGTAATGGAAGTTTGCTCCGCGATATATGAAATATCAGACAGAAAGTTATCGCGTACTGACGGTGTTTCAGACCGATAAACAGACTGAACCGGGTATCCGAAAGGAATGAGATTATGGGAAATACAGGTAATCCCCTGATAAGCATATATGTTCCGTGTCATAACGGAGAAAAATATCTTGCCAGATGTCTTGACAGTATTACGGGGCAGATTTTTCGCAATTTTGAATTGATAGTGATCGATAACCTCTCAACCGATAACAGTTTGTCGATCGCAAAGTCCTATGCGGAAAAGGACTCACGCATAAGGATCGAAAAGTGTGAAAGACCGGGGCTTTCGGCGGTCAGAAACGAAGCGCTTAAATATGTACGCGGAGAATGGATCACAAGTGTTGACTGTGACGATGAGGTTTCCAAAAGATATCTCTCGGTCCTTATCTCGGAAGCAATGTCATCCGGAGCCGATATGGTGATGGGAGGAACCGTAAGGATAAACGAAAAGCGCGGGACCAAACACTATACCCATATTCCCGATGAAGTCATTGATAATGTATCCGATGCGGAGATGTTTTTCCTAAGAACCGGAAAACGCATGAATCACATCTGGGGGAAATTATACAGAAGAGAACTGTTTGACGGCATCAGTTTCCCGGAAGGAAAAAGTTATGAAGATCTTGCCGTTATGCCCTATATTCTTAAAAACGTAAAAAAGTTTAAACCGGTGGATACACCGCTTTATTATTATCACATCAGGGAAGACTCGATAACGGGGCAGTCTTTTTCCGCCGCCGACATTGAAGGCCTCGATCAAAAGATCGAAGTTGCCAAAATGATATGTGGGGAATTTCCCGAACTTTCGGGATATGCCAACGACTGTATACTGGATTTTTCTTTTTATCTTCTTGGTAAGATATCCGGCGCCGGCTTTTTGAAATATCGCAAAGAAGCCACAGGCATTGTCGAAGAGATCAAAAAAGCAGCCGGACCAGCTGCTTTTGACGTAAGGGCTTACAGACCGGCCGTTCTTTTGACAAAGATATCGCCGCGTCTTGCCGGAAAACTGTTTTCTATCTATTCATCGCGCCGATAAACCGCGTCCATGGCGCATACCGCTGCTTCGGGAGTTGGTGTGCATCCCAGAATGCCGCACTTTACGGATTTTTCCGTTTGGGTGCAAATATCGAGAACGTCTCTTGAAAGCGACTCGGTCCACATTGGCGTGATACATCTTGACAGGAGTTTTAATATGCACTCAGCTCCCGAAACAGCCTTAAATTCGTTGTGATCGAGTCTTTTAAGAAACAGTATCGCCCGTACGGGATATGTATTGTTGTCGGATATTCCGGATGTACCGCACCATGGCGTACCGTATGACATTATTTTGTCGCCTTCGGGTTTTAAGAGATTGAGATCTCCGTTGATAACCGGCGTGCCGTATACACGTTCCCATAGAGCCGCATGTGTTGACTTGCCGACTCCGGACTGTGCGGAAAAAAGAACAAGTTCCCCGTCATAAAGCACAGAGGAACTGTGCAGCATAACGGCGCCTTTTTTAAGAGACATCAGTAAAAACGGCGTTCTGATCGCAAGGTATATTTCTTTTTTTAATTTATCGTCATAAGGCGGAAGGGCAAATATATTTGCTTCTTTAATGGATTTATCGATATGAATCTCTTTAACCCGTTCCATTTCGGGATACATAAGTATGTAGGTCTTACCCGTATCTATGATGGTGACTTCGGAATTCCTTAACAGTACCGTTCCGTTCTCGGTATATGCGGGAAGTCCTATACGGAAGCGTATCGTGATATCGCAGGATGAAAGCCCTTCATGCTTATAGGGGATAAAAGCGGGATAAAGGATATCTTCCTCACTTTTTATACGTATACCGATACCTGCGATCATTAAGTCCGTATTTATGGGAAGATCTCTTCCGACAGGCTCGTCATCATCGATGATCAGCCCGAGAGCTTTGAGATGAGCCAGAAATGAATAGACGTTTCCGGTAACTTCGGCGGCATCGTTTCTGTCGGGTGCATATTTTTCAAGTACAAGGCGCATAAGATGTTCTTCGGACATCTCATCTCTGAGCGTTTCCCATATAAATATACCCGTATCGTTTACCGATACGGCTTTTCTAAGGTCGGCATTTGCCTGACCGGTGGGAATGAGAAAATGCTCGCCCGATATGTTTGCATGTACAAAAAGTTCGTTTCGCTTCATAAGCATATTATAAGACAAAACGAAATACTTAAAAAGGACAATTTGGACACTATGGATGTAGCCGGATTATTAAAAGAAGGACAGACCGTTCAGTTTCATCCAAGCGGCAACAGTATGTTTCCGCTTTTTTCCGATGCATCCGATTATGCGATAGTAAAGCCCGCTTCCGGGGAACTCAAAAAGCTCGATGTCGCGGTATACAGAAACAACGACGGTATATTGGTGATCCACAGGATCGCACGGGTACGGGAAGAAGGTTTATATTTTGTCGGTGACAGACAGACCGCTCTGGAGGGGCCACTCTCACCCGATCGCGTTTACGGTGTCATGACGCACTATATCAAGAAGGGTAAAAAGCACTCGGTACGCTCCCCTTTCTATATTCTCTACAGCGCTGTCTGGCTGATGTTAAGGCCTGTAAGACAATGCCTCTTTGATATTGCTCATTTTCTTTTCAGACGGAACAGGAAGCGTTAGTAAAACGATTAAGTATGCTATTTTACTGGATTTTTTGCATATTTATTTTTCGATTCGCTTTTAAAAAGTAAAATGTCACAAAAAATCACATGAAAAAATATGGATTATGTACAAAAATGTTATCGGGCTGTATTAAAAAGTAAAAAAAGTATTGCGAAATGTCAAAAAATAAGTTACTCTAAAGTAGCGAAAACGATTAAGTAAGAAATCAAAGACTATAACTACGGGTGACGCAATGAAATCTTTTTGGCAAAACACATGGAAACACAGAGCACATGTAATACTTGCACTTCCTGTTTTTCTGGTACTCTTTTTTATAATGTATGTACCCATGGGCGGTCTTGTTCTTGCATTTAAGACTTTCGATTATTCCAAGGGAATATGGGCAAGCCCCTGGTGCGGACTTGATAACTTTAAATTCCTTATCGCATCCAAGAGCACTTTCATCACCATGACACGTAATACGATACTGTATTACATCGTGTTTACATCTATAGGAACTTTCCTGAACGTTGTTCTGGCGATCGCCATCGATCAGCTGTTCTTTAAAAGAGCCGGCAAGGTAATGCAGACCATAATGATCATCCCGGTCTTCGTATCATATGCTGCGGTTCAGTTTATCGTATATGCATTCTTAAGCACAGACACCGGAATACTTAACAATACATTAGGAATGACCACAAGATTTTACACCAACGCAAATCTCTGGCCTTACATCTTAACGATCGTTAAGATATGGAAAGATACCGGTTACGGCTCGGTTCTTTATATGTCGGTTCTTGCGGGTATCGATTCCGAGCTTTACGAAGCGGCCGAGATCGACGGTGCGGGAAGATGGAAGAGAATACTTCACATCACGCTTCCGAGCATGGTTCCCATGATCACAGTCATGCTGCTTCTTTCGGTAGGTAATGTGATGAGATCCGATACCGGTCTTTTCTATCAGATCACCAGGGACAGCGGAATACTGTATCCTACTACACAGGTTATCGATTCATATGTACTGCACGCGATATTCTCGAGTTCAAACTTCGGATTTACGGCTGCGACGTCGTTCTTCCAGTCAATCGTGGGATTGTTGATGATGCTTTTCGCAAACTGGATGGTACGCAAGATCCAGCCCGAGAATGCGCTGTTTTAGGAGGGAATTATGGCTAAGATTAACAAAAACGCGGACATAGCTCCTTCAAGACACGAAAAAAAGACTTTCGGACAATACATACTGTTGCTCATCCTTCTGATCGTTACGATCCTGATGGCAGCACCCATATATCTTACGATCGTGGCTGCTTTTACGGATGAGACATATATCGTACAGAACGGTTTTAAGTTCTTCCCCGAAAAATGGTCATTAAACGGTATGCATGCCGTTTTAAGATACGGTAAACAGCTCGGAACCTCATACGGTATTACGATCTTCGTAACGCTCGTCGGTACGGCTTTGGGACTTCTCATAATGAGTATGTTCGCTTATGCCATCAGCCGTAAAGATTTCAGGATGTCGAAGTTTTTATCGGTATTTCTGCTCATCCCGATGCTCTTTAACGGCGGACAGTTGTCGGGATATATAGTTTTCACAAACTATTATCACTTAAAAGATTCGCTTCTGTTGCTGATATTCCCTTTGTGTGTCAGCACCATGAACGTAATAATCTTAAGAACTTATATCGTAAACAGTATACCCGATGAGCTTATGGAAGCAGCCAAGATAGACGGCGCGGGAGAATACAGAACATTCTTCCAGATCACGCTTCCGCTTCTCAAACCCTCACTGGCAGCGGTCGGATTTATGATGGCTACGGCATACTGGAACGATTGGCAGAACGCTCTCCTTTATATCGATTCAAACAGTAAAAAGCCCTTGCAGCTCTTACTTGTAAAGATTCAAAAGAGTATCGCATTCCTGCTCAGCAACTCAAACGTTCCCGCGTCCGCAAGAGCGGCACTCGGAGGAACGATACCTCAGTATTCGGCCACGATGGCTACGGTTTTGGTCGTTATCGGACCTATCATGATCGCATATCCTTTCTTCCAGAAGTACTTTATAAAGGGTCTGACGGTCGGATCGGTAAAGGGCTGATATCAATTCATTCACTATGATATTCAGGGCATAGCATGGTGCGTGCCTTAGGATATACAAAATCTTTAGGGAGGTTTTTATTATGAAAAAACTCAACAAAATTGTTGCTGTTGTTTTAGCAGCTGCAATGAGCGTTTCCCTTCTTGCCTGCGGCGGTGACAAGCCTGCAGCAAACAACGGCGGCAATGCAAGCGGAGACAAAGTAACGATCAATGTTCACAGAAGATGTTTCAACCTTGAAACACCCGACGAAGCACAGATCAAAAAGGTAGAAGATGCGATCAACGAATACATCGCTGACAAGATCAATGTTCAGATCAAGTTAAACGATATCGCAAGTGAATACGAAGACAAGGTTAACCTTGCACTTGCAAACAAAGAGATCGACCTTCTCTGGACCGCTTCATGGGAAAGCGTAATCGGAACAAAGGATCTTTATGCTGCAAATGCGGTATATGATATCACCGATCTTCTTCCCGGTTCAAAAGTTTACGAATCAATGGATGCTAAGCAGTGGGAAGCTTCCAAGTACGGCGGAAAGAACTACTTCATCCCCGTTTACAAGGACAACGTAGAAGGTTATGACTTCATGTTCCGTCAGGAACTCGTTGACAAGTATGGTTGGGACGTTTCCAAGGTTAGCAAATTACAGGACCTTGAGCCCATGCTTGCAGATGCTAAGTCCGAAGGACTTAAGTATCCCTTCCTTACCCAGAGAACAGCAATGTTCTACAGATGGTACATCGACAGCTTTGATTTCTTCACAGGCGATGCAACATCTAACTTTGTAGCAGTCGACAGAAAGACCAACGAAGTAGTTGATACCATTCTTACACCCGAATACAAAGAGTTCTGTACTCTTATGTGCAAATGGGCAGAAGAAGGCTACATTTCAGAAGACGAAGTAACCAAGACAACCACAGATGCAACAACCCAGACTCAGGATTGGGCAATCTCATGGTGGACAGACGTTCCCAACAATGACGAAGCTGACAGCCGTTACAAACAGGACGTTACCCTTCAGACAGCTACCAAGAGATATCTCCACACCGATTCAATGCTTGGTTCATGCTACTGTATCGCAGCTACCACAACACCCGAGAAGGCTCAGGCAGCTCTTGACTTCCTTGGACTTCTTTACACCGATTCCAAGCTTGCAGATCTTTACTGCTATGGTATCGAAGGTGAAGACTACACACGTGATGCAAACGGTCTTGTAATTCCCGGTTCCGAGAAGTACAACCACTCCATGTGGGAGTCAGCAAGTGCTACGGTTGTTACCGCACCCGCTGAAAGCCCTTACACCGCTCAGATGTATATCGACTTCAACAACGGAGCTGATATCTCTTGCGCAAACGGATTCCACTTCGATAAGGCTCCTGTAGATGCTCAGTACACTGCATGTCAGAAAGTATTCGAGCAGTACGGATTCGGTCTTGAGAACGGCGGATACGCTTCAGCCGATGTTGAGGCTACTATCCAGGCTTACCAGGCTGCACTTGATGAAGCAGGTTACCAGGACGTTCTTGCTGAGTTCACCAAGCAGTACAACGAGTGGAAATAATTCCATATAGCTATGCTACTTAAGCGGATGCCAACGGCATCCGCTTTTTTGTATTGCGGGGGAGGCTTGCAACTGCACGTATATGGTTGATTAGACGGCTTGGTTTGGATTATAATAACTCTGTATAGGCAAAAATCCGTTTAAGGAGAAATCTTATGACTACAGAAGAATGGAACAATAAAAAATCCAATGTCGTTGAAAAGATCCGTCCCGAGGATACCGTGGTGGAGGAGCCCAGGCGTTTCAAGGCAGAAATGGACATCAAGGTCAAAGATGACGACCTCGAATACACTCCGGTTGATACAGACAAAGAAGGGGAAACATCAAATGCCGCATCCGTAGGCCTCGCCCTCGGAGTTTTGGCGATCGTTTGCGGCGTTTTCTTTGCGGGAGCACCCTGGATCGGAATTTTACTCGGTGTTGCGGCAATAGTGATCGGAGCGACAGAACGCAAAAAGACTCCGTCCCTTAAGAAGCGTGCAACGGGCGCTTTGGTATGCGGAATAGTCGGAGTAAGCGTATCGGCCATACTCGGTATCGTGTGCGGCATTTTGGGATTTGCACTTAAGATCCTCGCAAGTATATTTAAATGGTTATTGTAGGGCAGCGCGAATTTCTTCACTTTTTTTCTTTTTACCCTAAAGTAATCGTAAATTTGACCGATAAAATATGTAGATGAAAGGTCAAGGAGGACCAAAAGGAGGAGAGATTATGCGTATAGAAGCATATACCCAGGTACAGCAGGCCTATAATTCCTCAAGGATACAGAGAGGACAGAACGTTGCCCGTAAGGGTCCCGTCGATCAGGTTCAGATCAGTTCTGCGGGAATGGATATGCAGGTAGCCAAGGCTTCGGTTAAGGCAGCGCCCGACATCCGTTACGACAAAGTTGAGCCCCTCAAGAAAGCTATCAACGCAGGAACATATGAGGTCAGCAACGAAAGTTTTGCAGACAAATTACTTAAAAAGTACGAAGAATTAATGTAAGGAGAGCACGATGGCAAGTTTGGTAGAGACACTCATTGATGTATTGGATCAAGAGGAGAAAAGTTACCAAAAACTCATCGTGTTATCCTCACAAAAGACACCGGTCATTGTCAGAGCGGATCTTGAAGAACTTCAGCGCATCACGGATGATGAACAGCTGATCGTCGAGGAGATAAATTCCCTCGAAAAGACACGTATTAAGACAATGAACGAGATCGCTACGATCCTGAACACGGATGTTACGGGTCTGAAGCTTAAGGTCCTCATTTCACTACTCGATAAGTCGCCGAAAGAGCAGGAAGCTCTGGCTAATGTTCATGACAGGCTGCATACAACCCTTCATGAAATGAAACTTCTTAACGAGCGGAATGAGGAACTTTTAAACAGTGCCAGAGAAATGGTGGACTTCAATCTTAATCTGATACAGTCCATGCGGAAGGCACCGGAAACCGCCAACTACAGTAAAGACGCTTATAATACGGGAAGTCTTCTGGGCGGTTCAAGCAGCGGATTTGACGCCAAGCAGTAACCGTAAACAAACGTTAAGAGGATCAGAGTTATGCCGTTAATGGGAGCAATTTATGTAGGAACTTCAGGATTGCAGACAAGTCAGAATTCTCTCAATACGACTGCGCATAACTTGTCTAATATGGATACCCAGGGGTACGTGCGCCAGCAGACACTTCTGGGCGACAGAATCTATAACACCATCAAAAACGCCACTGTTACCACCTCAAGTCAGCAGGTGGGTCTCGGCGTGACCTATTCCAAAGTAAGACAGGTAAGAGATTATTTCCTTGATCAGTCCTACCGCAGAGAGAGCGGCAGGAGTGCTTTTTATGATGAATCCTACAACGCCATGATGGAGGTCGAGGATCTTCTTGACGAGATGAACGATGATGCAAGTTTCAACAAGGCTATGACCAATTTCTGGTCGACCATCGAAGAACTTGCCAAGACTCCCGATGATACAACAATTCAGAGAATGCTGGTTCAAAACGCCCAGTCCTTCCTTACCAATGCGACTCAGGTTTACGAGGGACTCGTTGATTACCAGAATGAACTGAATGCTCACATAAGAGACAAAGTTAAAGAGATCAATTCACTCGGCCATACAATATATGAGATGAACAATCAGATCCGCGCCATTGAAGTCGGCGGGATCGAAACGGCCAACGACCTTAGAGATGTCCGCAACAAGGCACTTGACGATCTGGCAAATCTGGCAAACGTTTCCTACAGCGAAGATCTTTTCGGATCGATAAGAGTTCAGGTTGAAGGCGTTGATTTTGTTGCCGGCGATTATGTATATGAGATGAATACGGTACAGGATACCGATACAGGATTCTATATTCCCTACTGGGAGGTAAATGCGGTTGCGGTCGACAACACCATGAAAGCGGGCGACAACGTATATACCGCCGAGGACGGAACACTTCTTGATATCACCTCTGCGAGAGTGTTTGACATGAAGGCTCTTATCTCATCGGAAAAGAACACGGACGTCGGACAGCTTCGTGCAATGCTTTACATAAGAGGAGACAAGATAGCCAACTATACCGATATCCCGGTTAAGCCCGAGCCGCCGTTGGAAAGCGACTATATCGGCGATCCCGCGGGATTCGAAACGGCCAAGAGCAGATTTTTAGCCGACATGGAAAGATATGATGCGGATACCGCATATTACGATCACACCATAGCTCAGTCGGTATGTATGAACATCCAGGCAGAGTTTGACCAGTTGATACACAACGTAGTCACAACGGTCAACGATATCCTTAAAGACGTTGCCGATCCCGTGAGCGGATATATGTGTGACGATGACGGATATCCTCTTCAGATATTTAAAAAGGTTGCTTCTGACGGATACTTCCTTGACGAGACAACAGGCAAGTATTACGTGGCAGACACATCGGGTAATCCGATACTTGATGCCAACGGCAAGGTTCAGTGGAATTACAACGAAGAGATCACCTATGATGATTTCAGGACAGAAACTCTTTACAGTATTCCGAACCTCATGATCAACCCCACTCTTATACGTGAAGCCGGTAAGCTGGGATTCAAAAAACCCGACGGGGTGGTTGATTTTGATACTGCGGCAAAGCTCATTGAAGGATTCGATGCAAACATATATGTACTTAATCCCAATGTAACGACCAAGTGCAGTATCAATACTTATTATTCAAACCTTGTATCACAGGTCGCCAACTCGGGTTCGGTATACAAGAACATTTCCGAATCACAGCAAAAAACGGTTGATTCGATACAGTATTCAAGGGAACAGGTTCAGGGAGTTTCTTCCGACGAAGAGCTTACCAGCATGATAAAGTTCCAGAACGCATACAATGCTTCATCAAGATATATAAACGTTATTGATGAGATGTTAGAGCACATAATCGTATCGCTTGCATAAGCGCTACGCACCAAGAGGAAACAGGATGCCTTCACAATTTTTCGGACTTAATATTTCATACACGGGTCTTACGGCAGCGAATGCGGGACTTAATACGGTTTCCAACAATATATCAAACGTTGAGACCGAAGGATATTCAAGACAGTCCGCAGTTCAGGAAGCAAACCTTGCATTAAGAACCTTCACAACTTACGGTTGTGCAGGTGCCGGTGTCGATACGATCGCCATAGAAAGACTTCATGATGACTTCTATGATTCCAAGTTTTGGGACAATTCCGAGAAACTCGGAGAAGAGAGCATCAAGGCATATTATATGAAGAGTATGGAAAACTACTTTGTGGACGATGATACCACGAGCGGTTTCAATACTACGTTTAACCTCATGTATAATGCCCTCGAAGAATTGCAGAAAAACTCGGGTGATACCGCGGTAAAAGCACAGTTTGTCAACTACGCCCAGGGCCTTTGCGATTACTTCAATACATTATCCACACAGCTTTCCGAACTTCAGAAAGATATCAACATGGAGATCAAGGATACCGTATCCGAGATCAATTCAATTTCGGAACAGATAGCATCTCTTAACAAACAGATCAACGTTATCGAACTTTCCGGCGCAAGAGCCAACGAGTTAAGAGACAAAAGAATTCTGCTGATCGATGAACTTTCAAAATATGTTTCCGTTGAAGTCAAGGAAACTCCCATAATCGATACCGTAAACAACTACGATACCGGCGCCAACAGATATATGGTAACGATAGCCGGCGGTCAGCTCTTAGTCGACACCAACGATTACAATACGATCGAATGCGTTCAGAGAGAAGTTTTTGAAACGGTCAATCAGTCCGATTGTGTGGGACTTTACGATCTTAAGTGGTCTAACGGAGCAACGTTTAACCTCTACAGCACCATGACCGGAGGAAAACTTCAGGGTCTTATCGAGTTAAGAGACGGTAACAACACAGAGTATTTCAACGGTACCGTATCAAAGGTTGATACGCAAAAAGGTGAAGTTGAAGTAACCGTATCATATGATTACTTGAAGGATCTTGATAAGTGTACTCTTTCAAGCACCGGCGGCAAGATAAGCTTAGGCGTTGAGACATATTATTACTCGGCATGGAGTTACAATATGGACCCTGCTACGGGAGAGTGCAAATATACATTTAAGATAGACAACAGATACGGAGATTGTACACTTTCAAACTCAAGACTCAATACCGAGGCCAAGGTCGGAAAATCTGTTGATTATCAGGGCATCCCTTATTATCAGGAACAGTTAAACGAATTCGTAAGACTCTACGCCAAGTGTTTCAATAAGATCCTTTTACAGGACGGATCCGTCGACAGTTACGGAAATCCCGGAAGCATTCTTTTCTCCGGTAAAGATCCTCTGGGCGGACAGTACGATTTCGATGATTATTATACAAACGGAATAAACGAGTGCTATTCATACGATACCGACACTACCGATGAAGAACCTTACTATGATTCATATTATCTGTTGACGGCATCCAATTTTGCGATCAACAAAGATATTTCGTCAGATCCCCAGAAGCTCGCTACCAGAACCGGTCTTACCGACGGCGATTCCAAGGCGGATGTTGTGGATCAGCTTATAGCATTAAAGAGCGACGCATCCAAACTCGTATCGGATTCGGGAAGGATAGGATTCAGAGGCGGTTCTGCAAGTGAATTCCTGCAGGCACTTCTTTCCGATGTGGCACTCAATGCATCAAGAGCCAATTCGGGACAGACCTATTACACAACAATGTCAGGTACAATTGACAACCAGCGACTTTCCGTTTCGGGTGTTGACTCCGACGAGGAAGCGGTAAGCCTTGTAAGATATCAGAACAGTTACAATCTCGCTTCAAAGATGATTCAGACATTTACGGAGATCTATGACAGACTGATACTTCAGACCGGTGTTTAATGAGGAATGAAATATGAGAATAACCAACAGGATCATTCAAAACAATTCATTATCAAATATCAACAATAATAAGGTGCTGCAGGACAACCTTTCCACACAGCTTGCAACGGAAAAGAAAATATCACGTCCTTCGGAAGACCCCATTATCGCGCTTCGTTCTTTGAGACTTCGTACAAGTGTCAATCAGACCGAACAGTACAGAGCCAAGAACGCCGAAGACGCCGAGTCATGGCTTGAGGTTACCGAAGATGCCATCAATACACTTTCCGAGATCATCACAGACATTCGCAAGCAGTATGTTAAAGGTGCAAGCGATCCGTTGACCCCTCAGGACCGCCGCATAATACTTGAAAACATTCAGTCCCTTGGCGCGGAGATATATAACTCCGGTAATGCCGATTTTGCGGGAAGAAGTGTATTTACCGGATTCAGAACATCAACCACACTTACATTCCAGGAAAATGAAGTAGTTGATTTTAAGATTTACGAAAAGGGTGACAAGGACAGTCTTGATACTATTACATATGTTCACGACGATACTTCCGCAACCCCTACCGAGCAGAACGTTTACCGCGCAGATATCTTAAGATACAGAACGGCTTACGACGCACTCAAAGAAGGAACAAACGCGGAGATCCTTCTTCCTATCGGAACCGCGGTTCCGGGAGGCGTTGATACGGATACAAACGGAGACGGAACTCCTGATGCGGTTAAGATCACACCCGAGATAGTTTCAAAAAGCGCATCTCCCGATCCTTATCAGACCGTAAAAGATAATCCCGACAAAACTATCTTTGTTCCGGAAACCGGAGAGATACTGTTCGGTGAAAATGTTGCCGATAAGATCAAAGATCTTGACGGCGAGATCGGAGTAACATACAGCAAAGATAAATGGAACAAGGGCGATTTAAGGCCGGAGCATTATTTCAAGTGCGAAGAGACCAAAACCGACGGAACTAAGCTTGAATATAATTTTGACTCTTCTCCCGAGGCTGAAATCTGTTATAATATTGGTGTCAACCAATCTATCCGCATCAATACCAATGCAAGTGAGTGCTTTACTCACAATATCTCAAGAGATATCGACGATCTTGTAAATGCCATAAACGATGTTGATGCAATAGAGCTTAAACTCACAGAACTTACTGCAAGATACAATGCGTTAAGCGATACGGATCCCGCCAGGGATGCGCTTAAGACCGAGATAGACGCAGCCAAGAAGACGCAGACATTCCTTAACAAGAAACTTTCGGATATGTTCTCTCACGGTATCACCAAGGCTGAGGGATATCTTACCACCAATAACTTAGCTCTTACCAACTGCGGTACACGCAGCAAGCGTCTTGAGCTCATACAGAATCGACTGGACACACAACTTTCGACTCTCAAAGAACTCAAGTCCGAAAACGAAGACGTAGATATGGCCGAAGCCGCTGTCAAACTTTCGAGTGCACAGACCGCATATGACGCTTCTCTGATGTCTACCAGCAAGATATTAAAAGAATCACTTTTGAATTATCTCTAAGATTTTATATCTTTTCTTAAGGAGGGTTGATAATGACTATTGAAACACGGATTTTTGGAGAGGTTACGATTGATGACGATAAGATCATCCATTTTGAGAACGGGATCATAGGATTTCCCGATCTTACCGAGTTTGCTCTCATTTATGATGCGGATGAAGGCAATGAAGCGGGCATAAGATGGATGCAGTCTTTACAGGAACCCAATTTTGCAATGCCTGTAATGGATCCTCTTCTTGTTAAACCTGATTACAATCCCGAGGTTGAGGATGAACTGTTAAAACCTATCGGCGGTTTTGATCCCGAGCAGTTACTGGTACTCGTTACCGTAACGGTTCCCAAGGATCTTACCAAGATGACCGTAAACTTAAAAGGACCTTTTGTTATCAATGCGGATACCAGAAAGGCCTGCCAGATAATCATCGAAGACGATCTGGAAGTCAAGTTCCCCATTTACGATATCTTAAACGACAGAAAGAAGGTGAACTGATGTTAGCATTATCGCGTAAAAAGAATGAAGCACTGGTAATAAACAATAACATTGAGATCACCGTTCTGGAGATAAAAGGGGAACAGGTGAAGCTCGGAATAAGTGCTCCCAAAGAGATCCCGGTATACAGAAAAGAAGTATATATCCAGATCCAGGAAGCTAACAAAGAAGCGATGAACGCAGATTCGCTTGCAAGTCTTAAAAATCTGTTTGGCTGAGTCGGAGGGCAGGATAACCTGCCCTCTGTTATCCTTTTTAAATATTTGTTATTTTTTCTTTTTACCCTAAAGTTTTTTTATTATCTTCCGATAATAAAGATATAGCGAGAAACCCTTTATTAAGCGTGGAAAGGATTCCACAGAACAGGAGAAAACATTATGGCACTTGAACCAATCAACAGCATTATGACAATGCAGGCACAGTCGGTTCAACCTGCAAATACCGCTAAAACTGCCATGGAGTACACGGATGTTTCTATAGCAGAAAGCGCGCCCAAAGTTGATAAAGACACGAAAGTAGTTGAAAATGCCGAAGAAAAGGATTCCAACTATAATCGTGAAAGTCAACAGGAGCCTTCCAAAGAAAAGCTCCATAAGGCCGTAGAAGAGCTTAACAAGAAAATGAGTAACTCCGAGGCGATTTTTGGTATTCACGAAGAAACGAATCGAGTAACCATTAAGATCGTCGACAAGAAATCCAAGGAAGTCATCAAAGAGCTTCCGCCCGAGAAGACACTTGACATGATTGCCAAGGTCTGGGAGATCGCAGGATTATTGGTTGACGAACGCCGCTAACGATAAGGAGGGACTTATATGCCTACAAGAGTAACGGGTATGAACTCCGGTCTTGATACCGAGAGTTTGATAAATGAACTTGTAAAAGCCAAGAGCTACAAGGTCGACAATCTTAAAAAAGATCAGCAGAAGCTTAAATGGAAGCAGGATGCATGGAAGGATCTCAACAAGGAGATCAAATCCCTTTTCTCGGGAACCGTGAGCAACCTGCGTTATACTTCTACGTTTAAAAAGAAAACAACAGCAGTCAGCAATCCTAATGTGGCAAGTGTGATCACGAGTTCAAACGCCATGAATTCGGTTCAGTCGCTTTCCATTAAGAAGCTGGCTTCTTCGGGTTACCTTACAGGTCAGCAGATCAAATCCGAGAGCGGATCCGAGGTAACCAAATCTTCCCTTTTATCGGAACTTGCAATAAAAGATTCAAACGGCAGCAAGATCGAAGGCCTTGCGGCGATTGACGGTGAAGGTTCCTTTACGGTAACAACCGGCGGAAAGTCCACCAAGATAAATATTAATGCAGATACCAAGATAACGGATGTCGTAAGTCAGCTCAATGCGGCAGGTGTATCGGCAAACTTTGATGAAAAGAACGGACGAATTTTTATAGGCGCCAAGGAAAGTGGAAAAGCCAATGATTTTGCGATCACTGCAGATAATTCGATCGGGTTCTCCGCACTGTCCGTACTCGGTATAAACGTTGATCCCTCGGGAGAAGCCAATGCGGCCGCAGCCGGTCAGTATGCCAAGTATGCGGAACTTTATTCCACATACGGATCGATGGACAAAGAGACGGCTCTTGATTCCATTCTTGCAGATACCGAATCCGAAATATATAAGATGTTAAAAGCTGAAGTTACGGATCCCGACGATCCCGATTATGATGCGGCCTATGACAGACTTATAGAGAAGTTCAGATTTGCATCCGAAGCGGGTAACGCAGCAAATTCGGCATTCTATTCTGCCGATGCTGTTAAGCTTAAAGGTGAAGATGCTCTCATTACTTTAAACGGAGCATCATTTACATCATCTTCCAATACATTTGAGATCAACGGTCTTACGATCACCTGTAATGCAGAGGCCGAGGATGTTGTCCTTACCACCAAGGACGATACCGACGGTATGTATGATGTTGTCAAGGACTTCCTCAAGAAATACAACGAGATCATAGGAAAACTTGATAAACTCTACAATGCCGATGTAGCCAAAGGATACGAACCTCTTACCGATGACGAAAAGAGCGTTATGTCCGACAAGGATATAGAGAACTGGGAAAATAAGATCAAAGAGTCCTTGTTCAGAAAAGACAATACACTCGGAACCCTTTTCAATTCCATGAAGGATATTATGGGTCAGGGATTTGAAATAGGTGGCAAGAAGATGTATCTTTCAGATTTCGGCATTGGCACAATGGGCTATTTCGAAGTTCCCGAAAATGAGAGATCGCTTCTTCACATCGACGGTGATCCCGATGATTCCGAAACAAGCGGCAAGGAAGACAAACTTAAATCGCTTATTGCTCAGGACCCGGATACGGTAACATCTTTCTTTAACAAGCTGGCTTCTTCGCTTTACGATAAGATGTACAGCCTGCAGGGTTCGAGTGCATCGTCTTCATTCGGAAGTTTCTTTGATGACAAACAGATGAAGACAGATCTTACGGATTTTGAATCAAAGATCAATACCGCACAGCAGAAGCTCAACGATTACGAAGATATGTATTATAAGAAGTTTTCCAAGATGGAAGTCGCACTTTCAAAACTTCAGTCTCAGACATCTTATATTACCGGACTCTTCGGAGGCGGCCAGCAATAATATTTTGGGAGGATTACACATATGGCTCTGCCCAATGCGTATTCACAGTACAGCAACAGTAAAATATTAACGGCATCACCCGCAGAACTTACGCTCCTTTTATATGAAGGAGCGATAAAGTTCGGAAATATAGCGATCCTTAAGATGGAGCAGAAGGATATCCAGGGTGCTCACAATAATATAGTAAGAGTCGAGAAAATAATCGACTACTTAAGAGAAACTCTTGACATGAAATATCCGGTTGCCCAGGATTTTGAAAATATGTATGTTTATATCTCCAGAAGACTTATGGATGTTATGGCTTCCAAGGACCCTGCAATAATGGAAGAGATCGTGGAACATTTAAGAGCCATAAGAGACAACTGGAAAGAAGTCATGAAGAAAGCGGGCGTTGCATGAACGATACTTACATAACGGCTCTTATCGAAAGTCTTGAGAAAAAGATCGGCATTTTAAAAGAGATCAGTCTTAAGAACGAAGAGCAATTAAGTATTGCAAAATCGGATAGTTTTGCGTATGATAAATTTGATAAGAATACCGAAGAAAAGGGTATTCTGATATATAAGCTCGAGAAACTTGATGACGGTTTCGAACTTATATATGAAAAGGTTAAAGAGGAACTTAATTTAAACCGTGATGCTCATAAAGATGAGATCCGCAGGATGCAGGAACTTATCACTAAGATCACGGAGTTAAGTACCAAGATACAGGCCGAAGAGGCTCGTAACAAAAAAGCAATGGAGACTGCATTTAAAATCGAGAAGGATCGCCTTAAAGGACAAAGATCCGGCATGAAAGCAGTCAGAAGTTACACCCAGTCAATGCAGATGCAGGGTGGTGCGAGCAATTATTCGGGGATACTGGACAGCAAGAAATAGCGTAAATATCGGCAACTTTGACAATTCATAAGGGAGTTTACAAATTAACGAATAATTTACAAAAAAGGTGTTAATATTTCGGAAATCCTTCCGATATATTATACAAGTAAAGGAACTTAGTTCCTTGACAACCGAAGACGGAAGCAGCGGGTGGTGCGTACGACCGGAGGCTGCGGAAGGCTTCATAACAAACACACATTTGTAGCAGGGAAGCTACATCTTATTTCAAGGAGGAAATTATGGTAGTACAACACAACTTAACAGCGATGAACTCTAACAGAATGCTTGGCGTTACCACAAGTACGCAGGCAAAGTCAACCGAGAAGTTATCTTCTGGTTACAAGATCAACCGTGCAGCTGATGATGCAGCAGGTCTTGCAATAAGCGAGAAAATGCGCCGTCAGGTACGTGGATTAACACAGGCATCTGCTAACGCACAGGATGGTATTTCCTGCGTGCAGACAGCAGAAGGTGCACTTGCAGAAGTACACGATATGCTTCAGAGAATGAATGAGCTTGCAATCAAGGCTTCCAACGATACCATGACATCTGTTGACCGTGGATATATCGATGCAGAAGTTCAGCAGCTCAAGACCGAGATCAACCGTGTACAGAGCACAACTACATTCAACGAGATGAACCTTCTTACAGGTGAATTCACCAACAAGAACCTTCAGGTTGGTGCTGAAGCCGGACAGTTTATCGGAATTTCGATCGGCAACATGAACTGCACAACGATCGGTGTTGGTAGCACATCTGTAGCTGGAGCTAACAACACTAACGCTCAGGCAGCTATCGGCCAGATCAAGACGGCCCTTGCAGCAGTTTCAGAGCAGAGATCTAACCTCGGTGCTGTTCAGAACAGACTTGAGCACACGATCAAGAACCTCGACAACGTAGTTGAGAACACCACAGCAGCTGAATCGGCTATCCGTGATACCGATATGGCTAGAGAAATGGTTAAGTACTCCAACAATAACATACTTGCTCAGGCAGGTACCGCAATGTTGGCTCAGGCTAACCAGTCAAATCAGAACGTATTATCCTTACTCGGTTAATAAGTCGCTGACTACCAAAAGAGGACGGGCAGTTGCCCGTCCTTTTTTTTTGTCGGAGAATATGCTAATATTTTCATATGGAATCTTAGGGTAGAATTTTATGAATGTTATCCTGATAAGATGGAACGGACTCGGACATGAGGACATAGAGGAAGCTTTCAGATTTCTGGGACATAATGTTTACGAGCATCCATTCAGTGACAAAGAGCTGCATAAAGACGATAAAACGGAGAGTTTAATACGAAGAGCGATTATAGACAATAACGCCGATTTTGTTTTTTCGTTCAATTATTTTCCGATAATTGCCAAGGTGTGTCATGATAACGATATACCGTATTTATCATGGGTATACGATTCACCGGCTGTCCTGACTTATCATTTTTCTCTCTCATATCCAACCAACAGGGTATTTTTGTTCGATCATAAAGAATATTCTTTCTTTAAAAAGAACGGTATAAATACGGTCTTTTATCTGCCGCTTGCAGCGAATCCGAGAAGGCTTTCGGCTCTTCTTTCCGACAAAGCCCATATCGATTCATTCAATAAAGGCAGTGCATACAACCGGACGAATATTGCCTTTGTCGGTTCGCTCTATACGGAAAAGCATCAGTTCTATGAGCGGATGAAGGACATTTCTCCGTATACACGCGGCTATCTTGAAGGTATCATGGCAGCTCAGAAGCGTATTTACGGGGATAACTTCATAAGTGAACTGTTGGATGACAATATAATGGATGATATGGCGGTCAATCTGCCCATGCATCCGGATCCCGAAGGAGTCGAGACCAGGAACTATCTTTTCGGTGAATATGTGGTAAACAGAAAACTTACACAGATCGAACGGCTGGAGTATCTGAATGCAATAGGCCGGGAACACAAACTGGATCTGTATACTCCGGATGCAAATACCGGGATAACGGGGGCAATCAATCACGGTCCGGTAGATTATCTTGAGATGGCTCCGTTTGTTTACAATAGGGCAAAGATAAATCTTAATATTTCTCTTCGAAGTATCCATACCGGTGTACCCTTAAGATGTTTTGAGATCATCGCCTCACAGGGACTGTTGCTTTCCAATTACCAGGCAGGTTTTGAAGATGTATTTAAAGACGGATATGAGTATGTTCCGTTTGAAAACAGGGACGATCTTATTGATAAGATCGATTACCTTCTCGCCCATGAAGATGAGCGGGAGGCAATAGCTAAGAACGGATATGAGCGGCTTATAAAAGATCACACATACGATCAGAGGATTAAAGAAATGCTTTCATATCTTTAGGACTTTGCGTTTTTATCAAAAAAGAAGAAAAAATCAGCCGATTATGTGTTTGGCATATTGAAATCGTGCGGTAAAATGGCGTAAAATAAAGACAGCTGTTGTGTTAATGAAATTTTTTTAACAATTTTTATAAAAAAGACTAAAGTTTTCTGGATCGTCACCGATATATTTAGTGTAAGCGAGGAACAAAACCTCATCAGTGACAAGTAAACGACAGCATAGCCGCTTGGAGCGGACTAACCAGAAGACAATTCAGGGAGGATAAACCATGATAGTACAACACAACCTTACAGCAATGAACTCAAACAGAATGCTCGGCATCACCACAGGCAGCCAGGCAAAGTCAACCGAGAAGTTATCATCCGGTTATAAGATCAACCGTGCAGCCGATGATGCAGCAGGACTTGCAATAAGCGAGAAGATGCGCAGACAGGTAAGAGGTCTTACCCAGGCATCCGCAAATGCTCAGGACGGTATCTCCTGTGTACAGACAGCAGAAGGTGCACTTGCAGAAGTACACGATATGCTTCAGAGAATGAATGAGCTTGCGATCAAGGCTTCCAACGATACCATGACATCTGTTGACCGCGGATATATCGATGCAGAAGTTCAGCAGCTTAAGACTGAGATCAACCGTGTTCGCAGCACCACAACATTCAACGAGATGAATCTTCTTACAGGTGAATTTACCGACAAGAACCTTCAGGTTGGTGCTGAAGCAGGACAGTTCATTTCGATCACTATCGATAATATGGACTGCACAACTCTTGGTATCGGTGACGTAAAGGTTTCCGGCGCGACCAATGGGGACGCCCAGACAGCTATTGGTCTTGTAAAAGACGCTCTTGCAAAGGTTTCCAAGCAGAGATCTGATCTCGGTGCTGTTCAGAACAGACTTGAGCATACTATCAAGAACCTCGACAACGTAGTTGAGAACACCACAGCAGCTGAATCCGCTATCAGAGATACCGATATGGCTACTGAAATGGTTAGGTACTCCAACAACAACATCCTTGCTCAGGCAGGTACATCAATGTTGGCTCAGGCTAACCAGGCTAACCAGAATGTATTATCACTTCTTGGCTAATGAGATAAGAAATATTGAGGATGGGCTTGAGCCCATCCTCTTTTTTTATCTGAAGTATGATATAATCAATAAAAAAGTTTGGCAGTATGTAAGGAACAGAAAATATGGATATCAGGGATGAATACATTAAATCTCTTATGAAATGTTTAGAAGCGGACGAACTTGCTCTGGCGGGTGAGCTTATCCGTAATTTCCATAAGTTAAATATTGAACCTGATGCGGTCTGTCTCTATCTTGAAGCGGCATACCGGTATTATTCGGGGCAGTATGCCCTTGCGCTTTATTATGCGGATATGTGTTTTATTAAAGATCCGACATATGAGCCTGTGCGAGAAATCATCGGATATCTGACAGGTTTTGAAGGTGATTACGATTATTACGATCCTACGTTTACCAAGGATGTTTCTTCGTATCATAAACCGCTTAAGATGTTAAGCTTTAACGGATATCTTCCAATCGTTGATTATACGGTTAACCATCTTAAAAGTATATTTGAAGCCTTGGGTCACCGGGTTGAGATAATAGATGTGAGCCAAAGAGACCGGTTAAGGATTGATGCGGATGTGCTTAACAATCTCGATCTTATCTACGAGTTTAATAATATGGGACTCGATCTGTGTGATGCTTCCGGAAATGATATAACTGTATCAAAGAATATACCGGTCTATTCTTACATGTTTGATTCACCGCTTTTTTTCGCAGATGATTTTACGAAATACGCGCCCAATAAAACTGCGATCGTTCCCGACAGAAATCATGAAAAGTATATAAGGCGGTTTTATCCGCGTGTCAAAGATATATTTTTTGTTCCTTTGGGAAGCGAGGAAAAACCTGCTGACTATATTCCCTGGAATAAACGCCCGATAGGTTGTATCTACCTTGGAAGTCTCAAAGAAGCTCCAAAGCATCTTGAGGATGAATTTTCGCAGCTTGTATTTGAGTATCAGTTAAAGCATACACACCTTACGACAGAAGATGCGATCGAACAGTGTTTCCGTGATCTTTCGGATGAAGACTATCGAAGACTGTTTCCCGATCTTATTAAAAAATATCCCGAGAAACCATTGGATGACGAGTTTTTATTAAGACTTAATTCACATTATTGTTTTTGCGATCTTAAGATCAATTCATATTTCAGGAAAAGGCTTGTCGAGGTTTTGGTTGAAAACGGCATAGATGTGGAAGTGTACGGAAATGGATGGACAGATCCGAAACTGACGGAAAATCCTCATTTCAAATTCGGGGGACTGATCTCACAGGATGAATGCATTGTAAAAATGCAGAATTCACGATTTATCCTCAACAGCATGCCCTGGTTTAAAGACGGTACACACGACAGGATATACAATGCGATGCTTGCAAAGGGATTGTGTGTGACCGATAAGAGCAAATATCTTTGCGAAGAGTTTACGGATGGCAGGGATATCATATTTTACGATCTTGAAAATATGGATGAATTGGCTTCTTTGATAAGAAAATATGAGGAAAATCCCGAACCGGTGCAGCTCATGATCGAAACGGCGTATGATAAGGCTGTTTTAAAGCATTCGTGGGTAAACAGAGCAGTGGATATTCTTTCTCATTTATTGTATGGGTAATATTATATGAATATAAGTGTTATAATTCCCACATTTAATAGGGCATCTCTGATCGAACGGGCTGTCGGGAGCGTTCTTGAGCAGACCGTAAAGCCGCTTGAGATCATCGTAGTCGATGACGGGTCTACAGATAATACGCAGGAAGTAATAGAAAATATAGGAAGTTCTTTGGTCAAATATGTTTATCGTGAAAACGGCGGCGCCGGGGCGGCCCGGAATACCGGTGTTAAAAAAGCCTCGGGGGACTGGATAGCATTTCAGGACAGTGATGATGTATGGAGACCGGATAAACTTGAAAAGCAGGTCGAACATATCAAAAAGCATCCCGAACACGGATTGGTATATACATCATATGAGATGCATCTTGAAGACGGAACCGGGATCGTAATTCCGGGGAAACAGGACGGCATGGCACTTGAAGGAAGTATTTTTATCCCGCTTCTTATCAGGAATACCGTCGGAGCACCGACCGTAACGGTGCAAAAGAAACTGTTTGAATCCGTCGGCGGTTTTGACGAAAGTTTAAAAAGTCTTGAAGACTGGGACTTTGTACTGAAGTTTTCAAGAAAATATGAGATCGGTTTTGTTGATGACATTACCGTTGATGCATACAGAGTGGACCAGAGTGTCTCCGCAAATGTGGCTGATGCATACGAATACAGATGCAGAGCGCTTTGTGAAAACAGAAAGATTCTGGAGGATAACGATCTGTTTGAACTTGCTGTGAGTGAATTGTTTAAGCAGGCCGAACGGTTCAATTGTCTTGATACGGTCAAGAAGATGTTTATTTTATATCTCAGCAGAGGGTAACATATGAATTTTGCCGTTGTACTGGCGGGCGGAACGGGCTCAAGAGCCGGCGGAGACGTCCCCAAACAATTTGTCAAAGTAAACAGTATACCGATGATAGCATATTGTTTTAAAACTTTATGTTCTTCCGATCATACCGATGTTTGCGTGGCAGTCTGTGAAAGTATTTACGAATCCGTGATCCGGGAGTGTTTTCCCGCGGGAAAAACTCTTATTTTTGCAAAACCCGGAAAGACAAGACAATTATCGATATTAAGCGCACTTGATAAGATACGTGAGGAGTTTGATACAAAAGAATCTACGGTTATGGTTTATGATGCCGCGAGACCGTATGTTTCGGCCGAACTTACGGATCGCATGTACTTAGTGCTTAAAGATCATGACGGTGTCATGCCGGTGCTTCCGATGAAGGACACGGTTTATGAATGCAAAAACGGGAAGATCACCGGCCTTTTGGACAGATCCGCAATATTTGCCGGTCAGGCACCCGAGTTATTTGTCTTTGACAAATACTACGAGGCAAATGCGGCGCTTTTGGATAACGGGATCGAAAAAATAAACGGTTCATCAGAACCCGCAATAATGGCCGGGATGGACATAGTTACGGTTCCGGGGGATGAAAAAAATATAAAGATAACAACAAGTAAGGATCTGGAAGACTTTATCAATGCATGCAATAGTTTTAAGTGATATCGGCAAAATCGAATATACTACGGCGTCTGATCCCGTTATTCGTGAAGGTTACTGCATAGTTAAGCCCAAGGCTTTCGGAATATGCGGATCCGATATTCCTCGAGCATATACCACAGGAGCGCATGTTTATCCTCTGGTACTCGGACATGAGTTTTCGGGCGTAGTAAACGAAGTAAATCCCGGAAGCGAATTTAAACCCGGTGAAAGGGTCGGTGTATTCCCTCTCATCCCGTGCAATAAGTGTAAGATGTGCATGGGCAAAAAGTATGAGATGTGCGAAAACTACTCTTATCTCGGTTCACGCTGTGACGGCGGATTTGCAGATCTTGTAGCGGTGCCCGAATGGAACCTGATCAGGCTTGATGACGGTATATCGTTTGAGGCAGCGGCAATGCTTGAACCGCTGGCGGTAGCCGCGCATGCGGTAAGGAGGGCTGTCATCGGGAGGACACAAGACTCAAAAGTACTTGTCATCGGTCTTGGAACCATCGGTCTTTTCACCGCCATGATGCTTAAGAGTCTTGGTTATAACGATATATATGCCGTAGGAAACAAAGATTTTCAAAAGAAAACACTCGGAAATCTCTGCATTTCCGACGAACGCTATATCGATACGCGTAAACTCGGGGATTTCTTATCCGAAGATAAGTTTGATCTCGTTTTTGAATGCGTCGGAAGAGAGCTCACCTATTCGCAAGCCATTGAGGCGGCAGCACCGTCAGGTACGGTGATGCTTGTGGGAAATCCCGCATCGGATATGGGGCTTTCACGTGCGGTTTACTGGAAGATATTAAGAAACCAGCTTACCGTTCTCGGAACATGGAATTCATCATATACAAAAGAGCCTGATGATGACTGGCATTTCGTGATAAATCTTTTAAAAAATGGTATAATAAAACCCGAACAGTTTATTACGCATAAGTTCGAACTAAAAGATCTCATAACCGGTTTTGAGATAATGCGTGACAAAAAAGAGGATTACATTAAGATCATGGGGATAAATCCTTAAAAGGGGGAGCAAAGATAAATGTATTTTGAACTTAACGCATCTATGATGTGTGCGGATTTCGGTAATTTGGCTAAGGAAGTCAAGGCGCTTGAGGCTGCGGGTATCGATTCTTTTCACATCGACATAATGGACGGTCGATACGTACCAAACTATGCAATGTCTTTAAACGATATGGCATACATCGCATCTGCGACTTCAAAGCCTCTGGACGTTCATCTTATGGTAGAGCACCCGTCAACACACATAGACCTTTTTCTTGATAAACTTCGCCCGGGCGATACCGTGTACATTCATCCCGAAGCGGAGTATCACCCGTCTACGACACTTCAGAGAATAATAGATCGAAAGATGATCCCCGGTATCGCGATCAACCCCGGCACATCTGTTGAGACCGTTATGGAGATGCTGCAGATAGTTGATAAGGTTCTTGTCATGAGCGTCAATCCCGGAAGCGCGGGTCAGATGTTCTTACCGTATGTCAGCAAGAAATACGAAAAGATACTTCCGCTCCAGCGTGAGATGGGATTTGATGTTTACTGGGACGGAGCCTGCGGTGCCGATAAGATACTTAAATTTGCACCCCTTGGGGTAAAAGGTTTCGTTCTCGGAACAACGCTTCTTTTTAAGAGAGGCAATGATTACGCCGAAACGATCGCAAAGATCAGGAATCTTGAGTTTGAATAAAGAAAAACGTATCGGGGCGTCGCATCTTAACGGGTGCGGCGCCCTTTTTCTTTTTCTTTTATTAATAAACTATAAAGTGTATGGCAAAGTAAAATACTTTGTGCTATAATCCATTAGTATTTGTGGCATTGTGCCCATTAAGGAGGAAATATAAATGAGCGTTAAGGTAGAAAAACTTGAAAACAGCATGGCAAAGCTTACCATAGAAGTTCCCGCGGAAGAGCTTGAAAAGGCACTTGACAGAGCCTACAACAAGAACAAGAACAAACTTTCCATTCCGGGATTCCGTAAAGGTAAGGCACCCCGTAACATTATCGAGAAGATGTACGGTCCCGAGATCTTTTACGAGGATGCGGCCAACGATCTTATAGAAACAGAGTACGAAAAAGCATACGACGAGTGTGGCGAGGACATCGTTTCTTCTCCCGAGATCGAAGTTGTTGATATCGAAAAGGGCAAGCCCTTCGTATTCACCGCAACCGTAGCATTAAAGCCCGAGATCAAGCTCGGTAAGTACAAAGGCGTTAAGATCGACAAGATCGAGACCGAAGTTACCGACGAAGAAGTTGATGCGGCAATTGAAAAAGAACGCGAAAACAGCGCCCGCAGCATTTCCGTAGACCGTCCCGTTAAGGAAAAAGACGAGACCATGATCGACTTTGAAGGATTTGTTGACGGTGTGGCTTTCGAAGGCGGAAAGGGTGAGAATTATCCCCTTACCATCGGCTCCGGCGCATTCATTCCCGGATTCGAAGATCAGCTTATCGGTGCCAAGAAGGGAGAGGAAGTTGAAGTTAAGGTTACATTCCCCGAAGATTATCATGCCGAAGAATTAAAGGGCAAAGAAGCCGTATTTAAGTGCACGGTCAAGGAGATCAAGGAAAAGGAACTTCCCGAGCTTGATGATGAATTCGCATCCGAAGTTTCCGAGTACGAGACATTTGCCGAATACAAAGAGGCTACCAAGAAAAACCTTGCCGACAAGAAGGCAGAAGATGCCAAGGATAAAAAGGAATCCGCTGTTATCGAAGCTATCGTTAACGCTTCCGAGATCGAGATCCCCGGTCCCATGTTAGAGACCGAAAAGCGTCAGATCGTTCAGGATTTCGCACAGCGCTTACAGATGCAGGGTCTTTCCATGCAGCAGTACGCTCAGTTCACCGGTCTTACCGCCGAGAAGATGCTCGAGCAGGTTACTCCTCAGGCTGAACAGCGCATCAAATCACGCCTTGTTATCGAAAACATCGTAAAGGCAGAGAAGATCGAAGTTACCGAAGAAGAGTACGAGAAGGAGCTTGAAAGACTTTCGGAGAGCTATCAGATGGAGATCGATAAGGTTAAGGAAATGATCGCCGACAACGACAAGGCTGTTGAGCAGATCAAACTCGATCTTGCTATGCAGAAAGCGGTTGAATTTGTAGTTTCCAATGCCAAGGAAGCGTAAATATATATAATTTCGGAGGTTTAATATGAGTTTAGTGCCTTATGTCATTGAGCAGACCAGCCGTGGCGAACGCTCATATGATATCTATTCAAGATTACTCAAGGAAAGGATCATCTTCCTGGGAGAAGAAGTTAATGAAACGACCGCAAGTCTTGTGGTTGCCCAGATGCTCTTCTTGGAAGCCGAAGATCCCGATAAAGATATTCATCTCTACATCAACAGCCCCGGCGGTTCAGTTACCGCAGGTATGGCCATTTATGACACGATGCAGTTCGTAAAATGTGATGTTTCCACGATCTGTATCGGTATGGCAGCCAGCATGGGTGCATTCCTGCTTGCGGGCGGTGCCAAGGGAAAGAGATTTGCTCTTCCCAATGCGGAGATCATGATCCACCAGCCTCTCGGCGGTGCTCAGGGTCAGGCAACTGAGATCGAGATCGCAGCCAAGCACATCCTTCATACCAAGGAAAAGTTAAACAGGATGCTTGCCGAGAATACCGGACGTCCCTACGAAGAAGTATGTGAAGATACCGATCGTGACAACTGGAAAACAGCCGAGGAAGCCAAGGAATACGGCCTTATCGACGAAGTTATCACCAATCACAAGAATCAGGAATCGGAGAATAAATAATAATGGCTAAAATGCAAAAAGCACACTGTTCGTTTTGCGGAAAACCGCAGACGATGGTGATGAAACTTATCGCCGGTCCGGATGATATCTATATCTGTGATGAGTGCGTTGCGGTTTGCGCATCCATGATCGAAGACGAATTTGATGATTTTGATACCGATCGTGAAAGACATTCCGATTCCGATGACATCAACCTTTTAAAGCCCAGAGAGATCAAAGCTTTTCTTGATGAGTATGTTATCGGTCAGGAAACTGCCAAGAAGGTTCTTTCGGTTGCGGTATACAATCATTACAAACGTATCATGTCGGGAAAATCCGATGACGATGATGTTGAACTCCAGAAGAGCAATATCATAATGGTCGGTCCTACCGGTTCTGGTAAGACCTATCTTGCGCAGACGCTTGCCAAGATATTAAATGTTCCTTTTGCCATCGCTGATGCCACCACACTTACAGAGGCCGGTTATGTCGGCGAGGATGTTGAGAATATTCTTCTTAAACTTATCCAGGCAGCGGATTACGATATCGAAAGAGCCGAGCACGGCATAATCTATATCGATGAGATCGACAAGATCACCAAAAAGAGTGAAAACGTATCGATCACCCGTGATGTTTCGGGTGAAGGCGTACAGCAGGCACTCCTTAAGATCATAGAGGGAACCGATGCAAACGTGCCTCCTCAGGGCGGACGTAAGTATCCTCATCAGGAACTTATCCCAATCAATACCACCAATATATTATTTATATGCGGCGGTGCATTTGACGGACTTGATAAGATTGTGGATGCGAGAATGGACCAGAGTTCCATCGGTTTCAACGCAACGGTTAAATCCAAGGACAACCGCGACATAAGCGACGTTTTAAAGGATGTTACGCCTCAGGACCTTATCAAATTCGGACTTATTCCCGAATTTGTAGGCCGTGTACCGATAAACGTATCATTGGAAGGTCTTAAGAGAGAGGATATGGTAAGGATCCTTACCGAGCCCAAGAATGCACTTGTCAAGCAGTACAAGAAATTGTTTGCCATGGATGATGTGGATCTTAAATTTGAGCCTGATGCCATCGATGCGATCGCAGACAAGGCGATAGAGCGTAAGACCGGTGCCAGAGGACTCAGGTCGATACTTGAGAACATCATGATGGATGTAATGTATCAGATCCCGTCCGATGAGACCATTACAAGCTGTACCATTACTCGCGAATGCGTGGAAAAGAACACTCCGCCGCTCACGGTACACGAGAAAAAAGGAAGGCTCAAAAAAGCCGAATAGTATCAAACTGTCCACGCCACCTTAGGGGTGGCGTGTTTTTTCAAAGCATAACGGGAACGATATTATGGTAATTCGAAGCATTACACTTGAGACTGTCTGCGGCATCACCAGTAAACTGCCCGACAATGCGCATCCGGAGATCGCTTTTGCCGGAAAGAGTAATGTCGGCAAGTCATCGCTCATCAATGCACTGGTCAATCGCAAGAGCCTTGCCCGCACAAGTTCACAACCCGGTAAGACGCAGACCATCAATTTCTACAATCTGAATAACGAAGCGTATCTGGTGGATCTTCCCGGATACGGTTATGCCAAGGTAAGCGTTGAAGTCAAGGCGAAATGGGGCAAGATGATCGAACGGTATCTCATGCGTTCCAAAATGTTGCGGGCTCTTTTTCTTTTGATAGATATAAGGCACGAGCCCTCTGCCAACGACAAAGACATGTATGACTGGACGATCGCGGCCGGTCTTAAGCCCATAATCGTACTTACAAAGCTTGATAAGATAAAGCGTTCCGAACTTTCCAAACAGATGAAGATCATACGCGAAAAGCTGGGAGCGGACAAAGATGTCGTGATGATTCCGTTTTCGGCCGTCACCAAGCAGGGTAAAGAAGAAATTTATGCTATAATGGATTCGGTAATTGAATCGGAAAAGACCGGGGAGGTCTGAAATGAGATCGGGGATCAAATATTTTAAAGCACTTGCCAATATAGCGATATATGCCGTGGCGATCGTATTGCTGATAACAGTGGTACCCAAGATCGTTGTTTTCTTCATGCCGTTTGTTATCGGTTGGATCATATCGGCGATCGCAAATCCTTTTGTCAGATTTTTTGAGAAGAAAGTTAAGACAAAAAGAAAAGCCACTTCGGCGATCGCGATCGTTCTGATACTTGCACTGGTCATTACGGTTGTGTATTTCATACTGTATTTCCTGATAACGCAGAGTATCGGTCTGTTTACGACGCTGCCGAAAAAATGGCCTTCCATCGAAGCTGAACTTGATGATATGGGAGCCAAGATCAATTCCTATCTTTCGTATCTTCCCAGGGGAACGGTAAACAGCCTCAATAATTTCGCGGCATCAATAGAAGAGTACGTGACAGGGCTTATCTCAAATCTTTCCAAGCCTACCATGACAGCGGTTTCAAATGTTGCCAAGAGTATCCCTTCGGTATTGATCGCGATAATCATGTGTATCCTTTCGGCGTATTTCTTTACGGCCGAACATAATAACCTTACAGAGGGAATGGGTAAGATCATTCCAAACGCAGCACTTGATAAGTTAAATACCGCATATCGTGGTATGAAGCGTGCCGTAGGCGGCTACTTTGTTGCCCAGTTCAAGATAGAATTGTGGGTATATGTTGTGATCTTTATCGGTATGACGATATTAAGGATCGATTATGCGGCCATCATTGCTCTAGGCATAGCATTTCTTGATTTCCTGCCGTTTTTCGGAGCCGGGCTTGTAATGGTTCCGTGGGCTGTTATAGCTCTGGTCGGCGGAGATTATTTTGTCGGTATCGGAATGCTCGTCGTATGGGGTATCGGTCAGCTGGTGCGTCAGCTCATACAGCCCAAGATAGTCGGAGATTCGGTAGGTCTTGCACCGCTTCCCACACTGTTTTTACTGTTTATCGGATTTGAGATCCGCGGAGTGATCGGTATGATCATTGCCGTTCCCATAGGTATCATAGTCGTTTCGCTTTACGAGGAAGGTCTGTTCAGAGGACTTACCGACAGTATCAGGATACTCTGGAACGGAATATCGACATTCAGACGGTTTACTCCCGAAGAACTTGCACCGATAGAGAAAAAGTCCGACAACAAGCCGGAAGATGCAGAAGTATCGCAGGATACCGAGGATAAAGATACAGGCGATACCGAAGATTGCGAAAATACCGATAATACCGAAGATGCCGGTTCAAAAGGTTTGTTTGGAAGCAAGAGGAAAGGAAAGAGAGAAGGATGAAAAAATTCGGACAATTAATGGCATGTTTCCTGCCGCTTATAGGTTTTCTGTTCATACAGGTCGTAGTGTCGATCGTGGGAAGCGTGATCCTTACAACGAAGATCATGCTGACGGAAGGGGTCACCGATCCGCTTAAAGTTTCCGAAATGTTGCTTCAAAGCGATGTGCTGATGAGCATAACGATCGCATCACAGGTGATTTGTTTCATTGTTTTTCTTATCTTTTATATCACCATATTTAAGATCAGAAAGCCCGAAAATCCCGTTAAGGTATTCGGACCTGCAAGTCCTTTTATCGTGATCTTTCTTTTTATCGGACTTGAAGCACTGATCAGTACTTTACTTATAGTTCTGCAGGGTGTGTTGCCCGATCTTATGCAGGAATACGCCGAAATGATCGAGAAATCCGGTCTTGCGGATATGACCGTACTTTCTACGATCGCTACACTTGTGATGGCGCCTCTTGGTGAGGAACTGGCATTCCGCGGAATGACTCTTAATCTTGCGGGCAGATTTACCAAAAAATTCTGGATCGCAAATATAATACAGGCCCTGATGTTCGGTATTGCACACATGAACCTTGTACAGGGAACATATGCGTTTGTACTCGGTCTGTTCCTCGGATTTTTGTACAAGAAATATAATTCGCTCTATGCAACCATACTTGCACATCTTACATTTAACTTCGCAGGAACCTATCTTGTTGGACCGCTCTTTGGCGAATCCGAAGAGCCCGAGGTTGTAAGGGTGATACTGATCGCTGCGGTGGCAGCAGTGCTGGTGGCAGGTGCGATCATTGCGCTTATCAAAGATAAAAAGACTTCTGAGCGTGAGCCTATGTATATGCAGCGTATACATTTCCGCCCCGAAAAGCAGCCTGTTCCGGCATATGCGCCCGTTTACGGTACCATGCCAGGCGCACCCGGTTACGGCACAATGCCCACAACACCTGTAAATCCTAATGTTTATGAATCACCGGTGGGAACCGTTTCGGACAATACAGCTAATAATGCAGCACAGCCGACAGATACGGATCAGTAATGAAAAAGATATTAGCCAAGTTAAAGATACTGCTTGATAAAAAACAGAAGAGAAAGATGGCTCTTCTCGTCATAATGATGCTGATAGGCGCAGCGCTCGAGACGTTGGGCGTTTCACTTATATTGCCTGTCATGAAAATAGTCCTCGAGGAAAATGCCGTTGAAAAGCACTGGTATCTTAAGGCTATTGCCGATACGTTCAGGCTTTCCGATGTCAAGGAACTTACTGTTTTTGTAATGGTTGCACTGGTTGCAGTATTTGTGATCAAAAACGTTTTTCTGTTCATACAGCAGAAAGCGATGCTTAAGTTCGTTTACACCAACCAGTTCGCCACCTCAAGACGCATGATGATCAACTACATGAGCCGTCCGTACGAGTATTATTTAAATGCCGACACGGCGGTGATACAGAGGTCGATCACATCGGATGTCAACAATATGTACGGTCTGATCCTTGCGGTACTTCAGCTTTTAAGCGAAGCCGTGGTATTTGTGGCACTGATTACGGTCAGCTTCCTAACCGATGTGGTAATGACTCTTACCGTGACGGTTTTGCTGGTAGGCATATTATTTATCATAAAAGTTGCGATCAAACCCACCATGCAGCGTGCGGGACAGGAAAACCAAGATTACTACAGCGGCCTCTTTAAGTGGATCAACCAGTCTGTTACGGGTATCAAAGAGATCAAGATAGCCGGCAGGGAACCGTATTTCATCAACGAATATTCAAAGTGCGGAGCGGGCTATGTAAATGCCGTACAGAAGTATTCTTTGTTTAATTCAACGCCGAGGCTTCTTATCGAAACGGTGGCAATAAGCGGAATGATCCTTTATCTTCTGGTAATGCTGCTTACAGGTACGGATGCACTCACTATCGTGCCGCAGTTAACACTTCTTGCGATGGTAGCCATGAGACTTATTCCGTGCGCGAACCGTATGAATACATATCTTACATCGATATCGTATTTTGAGCCTTTCCTGATGGGAGTAAGCGACAACCTTCAGACCGACATCAACGATAAAGACGTCATTTATGATGAAGGTCATTATGCAAGGCGTGAAAGGGTTGAAAAACTTCCCGTCCGTAATTCGATAGAACTTAAAGATATTACATATAAATATCCCGGGACAGATGTTTATATATTTAAAAATGCGGGGTTTGATATCCCAGTCGGCAACAGCGTCGGTATAGTAGGTACTTCCGGTGCGGGCAAGACTACGATAGTGGATATCATGCTGGGACTTTTAAATCTTGAAAGCGGAAGTATTTTAGCAGACGGAACCGACGTTAACACAAACTATAAGGGATGGCTTAAAAATATCGGTTACATACCTCAGACGATATTTATGCTGGATTCAACGATCCGTAAAAACGTTGCCTTCGGTATACCCGATGAAGAGATCGACGACGATAAAGTCTGGCAGGCTTTAAAAGAAGCCAAATTGGACGAATTTGTAAGGTCTCTCCCCGAAGGCCTTGATACGGGAATAGGAGAGCGCGGTATCAGACTTTCCGGCGGACAGCGGCAGCGTATAGGTATTGCAAGAGCTTTATTTGAAGATCCCGAGGTTCTGGTACTTGACGAGGCAACATCCGCTCTTGACAATGAGACCGAGGCAGCGATCATGGATTCCATCAACAGTCTCCACGGCCGCAAGACGCTTGTGATAATAGCCCACAGGCTTCAGACTATAGAGAAGTGCGACATGGTCTACCGCGTCGCAGAGGGCAAAATTGAACGGGAAAGATAATCTAAAATCTAATATGTGAACATTTCTTTGAGGCGATCGTCGGTGTTAAATTCGGCGATCGCTTTTTTATAATTTTCTATTGACAAAAGTACACGAAAGGATATAATGAACATATGAACAGTTGAACATATGTTAATTCAAATGGGCCGCTTGAAGCGTTTCCGGTCCGGAACGGAGTTATCGATGGAAGACAGATTGATCGAACTTGCAGAGCTGTTTAAAGTATTCGGGGATTCTACCAGAATAAAGCTTTTGTACACGCTGCTTGATGGGGAAAAGAACGTGGGTGAACTTGCCACCCTTCTTTCCATGAACCAGTCGGCAATTTCACACCAGTTAAGGATACTCAAAACCAGCGATCTCGTAAAAGTCCGCCGGGACGGAAAATCCATGTATTACAGCCTTTCCGACGATCATGTTGAATCTATCATAAAGCTCGGAATGGACCACATATGCGAAGAAGACTGATTGCCGGACAATAAAACAAATAAAGGAGATTTGCCATGAAAAGAACATTTATACTTGAAGACCTTGATTGCGCACACTGCGCTCAGAAGATCCAGGATGCGGTTGCAAAAATTGACGGAGTAAGCAACTGCGTGGTTACTTTCCTTACCACCAAGATGACTTATGACGTTGAAGATGACAAGGACAAAGAAGTTGAAAAGAAAATGCGCTCGATCGTTAAGGAACTTGAGCCTGATGTTGAAGTAGTGAGCAAATAACATTCCGAAGCGGTGTAACAGCCGCTTCGATGTTTTTGGAGAGCAATATGAGTAAAAAGAACAAGAAGCGTGTAAAAAGAATAGTGATAGGCTTTGCGGTAGCCGTTGTCGGATTTGTGTTATATCAATTCGTAAACATCTGGGCCGGACTTGCGGTCCTTGCCGCAGCCTATATAATACTGGCCTATGACGTACTTAAAGCGGCGTTTTTGAATATCATTCACGGTCATCTCTTTGATGAGAATTTCCTGATGACCGTAGCCACGATCGGAGCCATAGGTTGCAGGGAATACGAGGAAGCCGTTGCGGTAATGCTGCTTTACCAGATCGGTGAGGTGTTCCAGAGTATCGCAGTTGACAAATCCCGCCGCTCGGTAAGGGCACTTATGGATATCAAACCCGATATGGCTAGAGTTTTGCGTGACGGAACCGAATCGGAAGTCGATCCCGGGGATGTTAAGATCGGTGAGATCATCGTGATAAGACCGGGCGAAAGAGTTCCTCTTGACGGAGATGTAATAGAAGGAACTTCGGAGATTGATACAAGAGCCATCACCGGTGAGAGTGTTCCCCGCGAGGTATCAGTCGGACAGAGCGTTGTATCGGGATGTGTTAACCTTTCAGGTGTTATAAGTGTCAGAGTTACTTCCGATTTTGCACGCTCGACAGTATCAAAAGTACTCGAACTTGTTGAAGAGGCTTCAAACCGTAAAGCAAATGCCGAACAGTTCATAACGGTATTTGCAAGAGTCTATACTCCTATAGTTGTGGGACTCGCAGCGCTTCTTATAATCATCGGATGTATCGTAACCCGCGATTATTCAACCTGGATATACAGAGGTATGACGTTCTTACTTATCTCATGTCCGTGCGCCCTGGTAATATCCATTCCGCTTTCTTTCTTCGGAGGGATCGGCGGTGCGGGCCGCAAGGGTATCCTGATAAAAGGCGGAAACCTGATGGATGCGCTTTCAAAGATCGATACGCTTGTTGTTGATAAGACGGGTACGGTTACGGAAGGAAAGTTCAGGGTATCGGCCGTAGAACCCTCAGACAGCCTCATGGCCAAGTACAGCGAAGATCCCGAAGGTGCCCTGATCAGATTTGCGGCATTATCGGAAACGGGTTCCAATCACCCCATTGCACAGGCGATAGTTAGCGCCTATACGGGTGAGATCGACAAAAACCTCATTAGTGATATTACGGAGCATTCCGGCAAGGGAGTTAGCGCCGTGATCGACGGACATACGGTATATACAGGTAAAAAAGAGTATATCGCTGAAGTAATCGGTGATAACAGCAAGGCCGATTTTGACAGATGTGTTAAGGAAAACCTTGTGGGGTCCGTTGTTTATGTAAGTGTCGACAACGAATTTGCGGGACACATTCACGTTGAAGACGGCATAAAGGAAGGGGTAAAAGAAACCTTTGATAAAGCCCGTAAAACAGGGATCTCAGAGATAATAATGTTAACGGGAGACAACAAAAAGGCCGCCGATGCGGTAGCGGGGGATACGGGAGTTGACAGAGTATTTTCACAGCTTCTTCCCGTCGATAAAGTTTCCAAAGTCGAAGAGCTCATAAATGAAGGGCGCAAGGTTGCATTTGTGGGTGACGGAATAAACGATGCTCCGGTGATCGCCCGCGCGGATGTCGGAATCGCCATGGGAGCCATGGGTTCCGATGCGGCCATAGAAGCAGCCGATGTCGTGATCATGACGGATGAACTCTCAAAAGTCGCGGAAGCCAAGCATATCGCCCGTAAGACGATTCGGATAGTCAAAGAAAACATCGTATTCTCAATCGGAGTCAAAGCAGCGATACTGGTACTTGCGGCACTTGGTCTCACAGGCATGTGGGCAGCGATATTTGCGGATGTCGGAGTCGCATTTATAGCAATAATGAACGCCATGCGTGCTCTTAAGGCCTGAATACTTTTTTTACTTTTGTTTATGATTTGTTTATTGTTTTTGATCTCTCAGGTGTTATAGTATACATAGAACACAATGCGGGGAGGTGAGCGCATGAACATATCAAGATTTACACAGAAATCAACAGAAGCCATACAGGAATGCGAAAAGATCGCCATGGAATTCGGCAACCAGGAACTTACCGAAGAACATCTCCTGATGGGGCTTTTGAGGATAGAAGACAGCCTGATCTTTAACCTTATAGAAAAGATGGGCATCAATACCGATCATTTCATCGACAGGGTCAACACCGAACTTTCACGTAAGACCAAAGTTTCCGGCGGACAGCCCGTGGTAGGCGAATATCTTAACAAAGCACTTACATTTGCCGAGGACGAAGCCAAGGCGATGGGTGACGATTATGTATCGGTAGAGCATCTGTTTCTTTCGATGCTCAAGCATGAGAGTCCTTCATACAAAAAGATCATGGATGAATACGGTATCACAAGAGACCGTTTCTTAAAGGCACTCTCATCGGTCAGGGGCAATCAGCGTGTTACGAGCGATAATCCCGAGAGCACATACGATACGCTCAACAAATATGGCAGAGACCTTGTGGAGGATGCACGTAACAATAAACTCGATCCGGTGATAGGAAGGGATCAGGAGATCCGTAACATCATACAGATACTTTCTCGTAAGACCAAGAATAACCCCGTTCTCATCGGTGAACCCGGTGTAGGTAAAACAGCGGTCGTGGAAGGACTTGCAAGACGTATTGTAAGCGGAGATGTGCCCGACGGGCTTAAAGACAAGAAACTGTTCTCACTTGAGATCGGCTCGCTGATCGCCGGTGCCAAGTACAGAGGTGAGTTCGAGGAGCGTTTGAAAGCCGTCCTCGAAGAGATCAGAAAATCGAACGGCGAGATCATTCTTTTTATCGATGAGCTTCATACGATAGTGGGAGCCGGTAAGACCGACGGAGCTCTTGACGCGGGCAACATGCTAAAGCCCATGCTTGCAAGGGGTGAGCTTCACTGTATAGGTGCGACCACTCTTGACGAATATCGTGAATATATCGAAAAGGATGCCGCCCTCGAGCGTCGTTTCCAGCCCGTATATGTCAACGAGCCCACAGTCGAGGATACGATCTCGATATTAAGGGGTCTTAAGGAAAGATACGAGAACTTCCACCATGTCAAGATACTTGACAATGCACTTGTGGCGGCAGCGACTCTTTCGGACAGATACATTTCGGACAGATTTTTACCCGATAAGGCCATCGACCTCGTGGATGAGGCCTGTGCTCTTATCAAGACCGAGATGAATTCCATGCCCGTTGAGATCGATGAGTTAAAGCGTCGTGTCATGCAGCTCGAGATCGAGGAAGCGGCTCTAAAAAAAGAAACCGACCGCTTAAGCCTTGAGCGTCTGGAAACCTTAAGAAAAGAGCTTGCCGAGGAAAAAGAAAAACTCGATGCCCAGATGTCACAATGGGAAAACGAAAAGATAAGCGTCGAAAGACCTGCCAAGATCCGTGATGAGATCGAGGAAGTGCGCGGTAAGATCGAAATAGCGACACGTGAAGGTAAATACGACGAAGTCGGCAAACTCCAGTATGAAGTACTGCCCGGCCTTTTAAAAGAACTTGAAAGACTGGAAACCGAAAATGAAAAACGCGGTAATTCGCTCGTTCACGAGGCGGTAAGCGATGATGAGATCACCAAGATCGTATCGCGCTGGACCGGAATACCGCTCAGCAAATTAAACGAATCGGAACGTAACAAGATACTCAAACTTGACACGGAACTCCATAAACGTGTCGTAGGCCAGGATGAAGGTGTTACAAAGGTAACCGAAGCAATCATAAGATCGCGTGCCGGTATCAAGGATCCCAACAGACCTATAGGGTCGTTTCTGTTCCTTGGCCCTACCGGTGTAGGTAAGACGGAACTTTCAAAGGCTCTTGCTGAAGCTTTGTTTGATGACGACACCAATATGGTACGTATCGATATGAGCGAATACATGGAGAAATTCTCGGTATCACGTCTTATCGGAGCGCCTCCCGGATATGTGGGATACGAAGAAGGCGGACAGCTCACCGAAGCGGTGCGCAGAAAACCTTATTCGGTAGTACTCTTTGATGAGATCGAAAAGGCCCATCCCGATGTATTCAACATTTTGCTTCAGGTACTCGACGACGGCCGTATAACGGATTCTCTTGGCAGGACCGTTGACTTTAAGAACACGATCCTTATCATGACTTCCAATATAGGCGCCCAGTATCTGCTTGACGGTATAGACGAAAAAGGCGAGATCAGCGAAGATGCCGAAAACGAAGTAATGGATATGTTAAGGTCATCCTTCAGGCCTGAGTTTTTGAACAGACTTGACGAGATCGTTTTCTTTAAGCCTCTTACCGAGGATAATATCAAGAATATCGCCGATATTCAGATAAAGAACCTTTCAAAGCGCCTTGCTGACAGGGATCTTAAACTCACTGTAACCGATGAAGCCCTTTCATACATTGCCCACAACGGATACGAACCCGTATACGGAGCAAGACCTCTTAAACGATATATTCAGAAATATGTTGAAACCGCACTGGCAAAACTGATATTATCAGATGTGACAGAACAGGGTGATACGATCGAGATCGGATTGGAGGATGGATCATTATGTTGCCGCAGGATCCCGAAATCTTAGTAGGTTTTTTGAATCTTAAGTTAAGAGATCAATATAAGAGTCTGATGGATCTGTGTGATGACATGGATGAGGACGAGGCCGCGCTTTTAAACCTTATGGACAAGGCCGGTTACCGCTACAATCCCGACATCAACCAGTTTAAGGCTAAATAACGATGTGTCCGGCAGAACTTTGTTTCTGCCGGGCATTGGGTGTTTTATGGATCTTTTTCAGATGATGGAGGCCAAGGCAAAAGAAACCGAGTCTCCCCTTGCGGCGCGTCTTCGCCCGCGGACAATCGATGAAGTAGTCGGACAGCAGCATATCCTCGGACGGGATAAGCTGCTTTATCGCGCCATAAAAGCGGATAAATTATCAAGTGTAATATTTTACGGACCTCCCGGTACGGGTAAGACAACTCTTGCCAAGGTCATCGCAAACACCACAAAATCGGAATTCTGCCAGATCAACGCAACGGTCGCAGGCAAGAAGGATATGGAGGATGTGGTGGCCGCAGCCAAGGAAAAACTTGGCATGTACGGCAAAAAGACGATACTCTTTATTGACGAGATACATCGTTTCAACAAGGGGCAGCAGGACTATCTGCTTCCGTTTGTTGAGGACGGAACGATAGTGCTTATCGGAGCAACTACCGAAAATCCTTATTTCGAAGTAAACGGAGCTTTGCTTTCAAGATCTGCGATCTTTGAACTTAAGCTCCTGTCACAGGATGATATAAAAACTCTCATATCACGCGCTCTTAAAGACCGGGATTACGGTCTTGGCGGGTACGATGCAGTTATTGACGACGATGCCCTTGATTTTTTGGCAGACCTTGCGGGAGGAGATGCAAGGCGGGCTTTAAATGCGATAGAACTCGGCGTCATGACCACACCGAAAGGCGATGACGGCAAGATACATATCACGCTTCCCGTAGCCGAAGAGTGCATTCAGAAACGCGCCGTTTTGTTTGATAAAAACGGTGACAATCATTACGATACAATCTCAGCCTTTATAAAAAGCATGCGCGGATCCGATCCCGATGCAACGGCATATTATCTTTCCAAGATGATGTATGCCGGTGAAAGCGTTACGTTCATAGCAAGACGTATCATGATATGTGCATCCGAAGATGTGGGAAATGCCGATCCCCAGGCTATTGTTGTCGCGACTGCGGCAGCCCAGGCTGTTGAAAGAGTCGGATATCCGGAATCTCAGCTGATACTTATGCAGGCGGCACTTTATGTCGCTTCCGCACCCAAGTCAAACGCCTGCACCGTAGCGCTCGAAGAATCCATGAAGACTGTTGAGGAAACGGGAAATCTTGCGATCCCCGTTCATTTGCAGGATGCCCATTACAAGGGCGCCGCCAAGCTCGGGCACGGCGTAGGTTATAAATATGCTCACGACTACAAAAATCACTATGTTGAACAGCAATATCTTCCGTATGAGCTTTCGGGCAGGGAATTTTACAGACCTACCGGCAACGGGTATGAAGTAAAGATCGCCGAACATTTAAAGCGCATCCGCAAGGAAGCGCGGGATGATAAAAACGAGTAAAGGAAAGGGCCGTCAAATGCAAAAACACAGACTGATAATCGTATCTCTTGATGCCGTAGGAAAGCGCGACATGGAGTATATGCTCTCGCTCCCCAATTTCTCCGCTGTTGTAAATAACGGTGCTTTCTGCGACAATGTCGAAAGTGTATATCCCTCACTTACTTACCCCGCTCATACATCGATAGTTTCAGGTCTCATGCCCAAAAACTCGGGGATAGTCGCGAATACGAAACTTCAGCCCAACCGTGAGTTTGCGGACTGGTTATACAAAAGAAAATACATAAACGGCAACACCATCGTTGACGAAGCCAAAAAACACGGCTATTCCGTAGCTGCACTTTTGTGGCCCGTAATGGGAGCCGCAAAGATAGATTACAATCTTCCCGAGGTCCTGGTCACACGCAAATACCAGAACCAGATCGTTGCATGTCTTTTAAACGGAACTCCCGGATATCTTCTTAAACTCAATAAACGTTTCGGACATATCAGGAACGGTATCTCACAGCCCGAACTTGACGATTTTGTAATGGAATCGGTGCGCTATACGATCGAGGAACACGATCCCGATATGATGCTCATCCACTTAACCGATGTCGATACGACACGCCATAAGACCGGTGCCGACAATGATAAGGTAAGAGCGGCTCTTGAAAGACATGATAAAAGGATCGGGATGTTAAAAGAATGGCTTTCAAAGGCCCGTCCCATGGAGGATACGACACTTATCGTTTTGGGCGACCATTGCCAGAGAGACGCCGACAGGATATCTTATCCCAATAAGTTCCTTGCGGATAAGGGCCTTATCGACATAAAAGACGGCAAGATCGTTGATTACAGGGCTGTCGCAAAGTCCTGCGACGGTTCGGCGTACATTTATTTAAACGAAAAATACGCTTCCGACGCGGAAGTCATCGAAAAGGTGGCAGATGCGCTAAATGAGATGAAAGAAACCGAAGAGATGGGAGTTTTGGAAGTCTTTACATCCGAAGAAGCCGCCAAAATGGGCGCCGACGAAAACTGTATCGCAATGATAGAAAGCAAGCCCGGTTACTATTTCCTGGGACAGTTTGAAATACGCTCGGAAGCTGTTGATGACAGCAAAAATTATAAAATGTACGGGATCCACGGATGCCTTCCGACCGATCCCGATCTTGTAACATTCTTTGCCGCAGAAGGTTTTGGCATCAAAAAAGGCGCCCGCATAGAAACGATGCACCTTTGGGATGAAGGCCCCACCATAGCCAAACTTATGGGGTGGGATCTTGGTAAGACCGACGGAAACGTGGTTGATAATATTCTGGAGTGAAGAAAAATGATTACTGTAGATATCGCTATGCCATATGGTGGTTCTCAAGGAGGTCTGGAAAATATCCTATATGAATGGAGTCGGAAATTTCCGGATGAAGAGTTTGAATTGCGCTTTTTTCATTCTATGCCGGGCTTTTGCGATTATCTTAAAGGATATGAAAAACAATGGTCATTGCCTATGCCTAAGGACCCTAAAAAGGAACTTACGATAGATTATCTGACAAAAGCATATAGATTATTTATAGAACAGCAAGGTCCTCCGGACATTTGTCTCGCTACCTGGATTCCGCTTGAATCGGTGGCTTGTCGCAATGTTCGAGACTCACTTAATCTTGAATTTCCGGTTATTAGTTTTGTCCACAGTATAATGTCTGCGTATGAGACACATGGATTGGGTGATGTAAAAGATCTTGTGACAGCAGATGCACATATCTGTATAACCAAAATAATCGAAAATGAAATTCTTAAAGAAGATCCCGAAGCGATCACATTGACTATCGGAAATCCGCTTGATCCGATAGTAGTAAGTGACTTTTCACCGGATGACAGGACAATTTGTTTTGTTGGAAGACTATCACCCGAGAAGAATGTTGATTGCATAATTAGAGCTGTTTCAAAAGCAAAAGAAAAATCCTGGAAGTTGCTTATTGCAGGACAAGGCCCTCTAAAACCATATTTAGAACGTATTGCAAAAGAACTCGATATAGAAGAGCGTGTTACATTTCTTGGCTGGCTTGAAAAACCTTGGGACAGTTTAACCGGTGCACGTTTTTGCGTATTGGCATCCGAATATGAGGGATGTAACGGTACTACCAGAGAAGCGTCATCTATAGGGATGACAGTTATTTCTACGCCGGTAGGCGGTGTAGTAGATTATATTATTCCCGGTGTAAACGGATACATATACCGAATTGGAAGCAGCGATGATCTTGCGATGATTCTCGATGCTATTTCAGATGGCAAACTCCCAATTTGTGACGAGAATGATTGCAGAAGATCTGTTGTACCGTATTACAGTGATGAGTATTTTAGAAACCTGAAAAGCATATTTAAAACAATTGTTAACGGTCATTAACATACTGTTTCGCCGGCTTAGAACAGTTTTTTAACGATATGACTGTATATTTCCTGAGAGTTCGCTTCCCACTTATCGCATATCGAAGAAGCGATGTCTTCTGTGGGAACCGATAACTTGATGTTTAACAGTTCGATTTCTTTTTCCCGTATTACAAGTGCGGTCTCATACTCACCCGTAGTGGATTTGTAATAATTTGAGTAGATCGAGACTTCGTTGCGGAGTTCGAATTCGTTTTCTTTGAAATAAGTATTGATATCTTCCCTTATCGAGGGACTTATCCTGTTTGAAAAGTATTCAAGCGTTTTTACGCCTTCTTCGGTGAGCTCCAAGTGAGTGCGGTTTCGGATAGATTTGGTGTTTATGAGTCCTGCGTTTGCAAGTTCCGAGATCGCCTGCTGAAGATTCAAGAAATTCGTATATTCCCTGTCGAGTATAAATTCAAAAACCTGTGCCTGGGTAAGGGGAAATGCCACGCGGTTTAACATGTACATGACTATGAGTTTGTATAAAGTCAACGGATCCTGGTTCATGGCAAAGACACCCCAACAAATAAATCATTCTTTACAATTACGGGAACAGACTATATAATCTTATACATAAATATTTAAATATTCAAGTTGTTCGTAACATTTCTTTTTAAAGTTGCGCTTTTGCAGCTTCGAAAACTTTGATCCCAATTTTACCGAATTATAACAGTGCATGAAAGGGAGGAAATAATGCGCGAAAAATATAATACTCTTGCGTTAAAGGATTTGAAAGCCATTGCCAAGATCCGTAAGATCAAGGGCTATTCCACCATGAGCAAGGACGAGATAGTAGACGCTATGGTCGCTTTGGACGAGCAGGAAGCTGCGGCAAAAGAAAAAGAAGCGGCGAAGGCTGAAAAGAGCGGGGAAACCGCGGAAGTAAGCGAAGCCTCCAAGCCTGCCAAAAGAGGCAGAAAGCCTGTAGCAGACAAGGAAAACGCACCTGCCGGGCCCGAGGAGAAGGCTGCGGAAAAACCGGCGGAAACAACGGATAAGCCGGCAAAGATCGCCAAAAAGTCTGCTAAGACATCAGAAAAGACTGCGGAAAAACCCGAGGAAAAAGCTGCGGATAAGCCCGCGGAAGAATCTCCCGAAATAGAGAAAATGGAAAAGGCCGAAAAGCCCGCCCCGCAACCCGATCAGACCGCTAAGTCAGAAGAACCCGATCCCGCGCTTGACAGCGGAATAGCGGCTCACGGTATTCTCGAAGTCATGCCCGAAGGATACGGATTTATAAGATGCGACAATTTCCTGCCCGGCGCGGATGATGTTTATGTGGCACCCGGCCAGATCAGAAGATTTGGCTTAAAGACCGGTGATATCATAGACGGAAGCACCCGTATCAAGACTCAGAACGAGAAATTCTCGGCACTTTTATATCTTAAGAACGTTAACGGTTATGCCCCCGAATCCATAAGGGAGCGCAGCAATTTTGAAGATATGACGCCTATTTTCCCGGACAGCCGTATCAGGCTTGAAATACCCGGAACAAGCGTTGCAATGCGTGTCATGGATCTTTTAAGCCCTGTCGGAAAAGGTCAGCGCGGTATGATAGTTTCCCCTCCCAAGGCAGGTAAGACCACTCTTTTAAAGGAAGTAGCCAAGTCCGTTAAGAGAAATCATCCCGACATTCATATGATCATTCTTCTGATCGATGAACGTCCCGAGGAAGTTACCGATATCAAGGAAGCCATTGAAGGTCCCAATGTTGAAGTCATCTATTCGACATTTGACGAACTTCCCGAGCATCACAAGAGAGTTTCCGAGATGGTAATAGAGCGCGCCAAGAGACTTGTTGAACATCACAAGGATGTCATGATACTGCTTGACTCCATTACAAGACTTACACGTGCTTATAACCTTACGGTTCCGCCGAGCGGACGTACTTTATCGGGCGGTCTCGATCCCGCGGCCCTTCATATGCCCAAGAGATTTTTCGGTGCGGCACGTAACATGCGTGAAGGCGGAAGTCTTACGATACTTGCAACGGCTCTCGTAGATACGGGTTCCAAGATGGATGATGTTGTATACGAGGAATTCAAGGGAACGGGTAACATGGAGATGGTGCTTGACCGTAAACTTTCGGAAAAGCGTATTTTCCCCGCGATCGACATTGCCAAGTCAGGTACCAGAAGAGACGATCTATTGCTTACCCCCGAAGAACTTTCCGCTACCAATATGTTAAGGAAAGGCATCAACGGGCTTAAGCCGGATGAGTCTGTGGACAGGATACTCGACATGTTTGCAAAAACCCGCGGAAATGCCGATTTTATCCACATGGTCAACAAGATCCACATTTTCTAAAAAACTCTTGCCAATGTATTTTACCTGTGATACAATACATTCGCTGTTTGAAAACGGCAACGGATGAGAACATAACATTATTAATATATATCGAAGAGGTGAGAAAGATGAGAGAAGGAATCCATCCCGAGTATTACCAGGCTACCGTTACCTGCAACTGCGGTAACACATTTGTAGTAGGCTCTACCAAGCCTGAGATACACGTTGAAGTTTGTTCCAAGTGCCATTCATTCTATACCGGTCAGCAGAAGTCGGCAAGAAGCGACGGCCGTGTAGATAAGTTCAACAAGAAATATGGTATGCAGAATAAATAAGTGATCGGATAAGGTTGAGAGAAATCTCAACCTTATGTTTTATCGGGGAGAAGATATGGCCGGAAAACCCAAGAAAAAGAGAGAGTATTCGGGTATAGGCGGACAGGCGGTCCTTGAAGGCATCATGATGAAAAACAAGGACAAATATGCCGTAGCCGTGCGTAAACCCGATGGCGTTATAGAAGTCGATATAGATGAATATACCGGTGTCATCAAGGATTCTTTTTGGAAAAAGATCCCGTTCTTCAGAGGAATTTTCAATTTTATCGATTCAATGGTCCTTGGTGTTAAAACCCTTAACTACTCAGCCTCATTTTACGAGGACGAGGAGGCCAAAGAAACCAAATTCGACAAGGCCATGGGTAAGATCTTTAAAGGAAACGCCGAGAAAGTGCTGACAGGATTCGTAACATTTCTGTCGGTATTGTTTGCGCTTGCCATTTTTATCGCACTTCCCATGCTTTTATCCGAGATATTCACAAAGGATATCCGCAATGCCAGTCTGATCGCAATGATCGAAGGCATCATCAGGATAGTGATCTTTATAGCTTATGTCGTACTGATCTCGCTTAACAAAGACATTAAGCGTGTATACAGATATCACGGCGCCGAGCACAAATGCATCAACTGCATAGAACGCGGTAAGCCGCTTACGGTAGATTACGTCAAGCATTCATCGCGTCTTCACAGAAGGTGCGGTACCAGCTTTTTATTGCTGGTAGTTTTGATAAGCGTTATCCTTTTCTTTTTCATAAGAGTGGACAACAGGCTTTTAAGACTCGGTATCAGGCTCTTACTGATCCCGGTCATCGCAGGCATTTCTTATGAGATACTGCGACTTGCAGGCAAGTATGACAATGTGATCATACGTATCATCTCCGCACCCGGAATGTGGGTTCAGAGACTGACTACCAAGGAACCCGATGAGAGCATGATCGAGGTGGCTATTGCAGCAGTCGAAGCCGTATTTGACTGGAGAGATTTCAGAAACGAGAAATTCCCCGAGAATGTGGAGCGCGAAAGGGCAGCGGAAGAGATCGATGCTGCGATCGCGGGAGAGGATAAAGGAGAGAAGTCGGATGGCTTATAGGGAAGTCTATGATCTCGGAAGGCTTAAATTAGCCGCTGCCGGTATAGACGATCCCGATCTGGATGCCAGACTTCTGCTTGAATATGTATGTAATACGGACAGGACCGTGCTTTATGCAGATCCGGACCGTGATATATCAGACGATGACTTGAAGCGGTATGATGACCTTATAGCAAAAAGGGCGTCACATGTTCCGCTTCAGCATCTGACAGGCATCCAGGGCTTTATGGGCCTGGATTTTTGCGTGAATGGGGATGTTTTGATCCCCAGGGCCGATACGGAAATACTGGTGGAGGAAGTACTTAAAAATCTGCATGACGGCATGAGGATACTTGATATGTGTACCGGAAGCGGATGTATACTGTTAAGCCTTCTTCACTATTCAAACGGCTGTGTCGGGACAGGTGTAGATATAAGCGAAAAAGCGCTTGAAGTTGCCCGTCTCAATGCCGGTAAACTTGGTATCCCGGCAGATTTTATTCATTCGGATCTTTTTGAAGATGTAGAGGGAATTTACGACATTATCGTTTCAAATCCCCCATACATCAGGACCTGCGAGATCGAGGAACTGATGCCGGAAGTTCGTGACCATGAACCTTTTATGGCACTTAACGGCAAAGAGGACGGTGTTTCTTTTTACAGAACTATCGTAAAAGACTCGAAAGACCATCTTGTTCAGGGAGGACTGCTTGCTGTGGAGATTGGCTGCGATGAAGCGGCAGAAGTTTCCGGGATGATGAGGGATGCCGGATTTGTGTATGTTGAGGTCATTAAAGACTTAAACGGTCTTGACCGCGTTGTGACAGGAAGGAAAAAGATAGATGTTTGATAAACTTGAGGATCTCTTGAGGCGATTTGACGAGATAATGCTTGAACTCTCGGAGCCCGGCGTAACGGACGACCAGAAGCGTTTCAGGTCTCTTATGAAAGAACAGAGCGACCTTACTCCGATCGTCAATGCCTTCAAGCAGTACAAACAATCAAAACAGGATATAGAAGATTCCATCGCCATGCTCGACACCGAAACCGATGCCGACATGAAAGAGATGTTAAAAGAAGAACTTGCGGCTTCCAAGGCAAAGGTCGAAGAGCTTGAAAAAGAGCTTAAGATACTGCTTTTGCCCAAGGATCCCAATGATGACAAAAACGTTGTTGTTGAGATACGTGCCGGAGCCGGCGGTGATGAAGCTGCGCTGTTTGCTGCCGAGATTTACAGAATGTATGTGCATTTCGCTGAGAAACAGCATTGGAAGACCGAACTTGTAAGTGTCGACGAGATAGGTATCGGCGGTATGAAGGCCGTTAACTTTATGATCGACGGTCAGGGAGCTTATTCGAAACTTAAATATGAATCGGGAGTTCACCGTGTACAGCGTGTCCCCGAGACCGAATCCGGCGGCAGGATCCATACTTCAACAGTAACCGTGGCCGTGATGCCCGAAGTCGAAGATGTTGATGTTGTCATCGATGAAAAAGACATAAGGATAGACGTAATGCGAGCATCCGGAAACGGCGGACAGTGCGTAAATACCACCGACTCGGCGGTAAGACTTACTCACTATCCCACAGGAATAGTGATCTATTCGCAGACCGAGAAATCGCAGCTTCAGAACAAAGAAAAAGCATTCGCGCTCCTGAGGGCAAAGCTCTACGATCTTGAACTTCAAAAGCAGCACGACGAGGAAGCGCAGCTGCGCAGAAGCCAGATCGGTACGGGTGACAGATCCGAGAAGATAAGGACATACAATTTCCCGCAGAGCAGAGTTACGGATCACAGGATAGGTTTTACATCGCATAATCTTGAAGGAATACTTAACGGAGATCTCGATCCGGTCCTTGACAGTCTTATTGCGGCAGATCAGGCGGCAAAACTTGCAAAGATAGAGAATAGGGGATAAAATAATCCGGACGGTTCAAAATATGATTTTAAGAGGAATATAAAAATGAGTGAGAATCAGGAAAAAAGTAAAAGCGCATTAAAGCGTGAAGCCAGAAAAGCCGAAGCAAAAGCGGCCAAAAGAAAAGTTAAAGTCGGAAGCATCATAGAGACTTTGATCGGTCTTATCATAGCAGGTGTATTTATAGCAGCCATCGTAATGGGTATTTACAATTCGGCCACAACGGTTTCTCCCAAGGATGATTTCAGCGCATGTCTTACGGAAGACGGATATGTAAAAGGCGCAAATCTTTCATCGGTCAAGGACCTCGGTCTTGAGGGACTGACGATAAACCGTGCGGACATAGATTATTCGGATGATAAGGTTCAGGCGGATATAGACAGCATCCTTACCGGTGCGGCATATCAGGACTCCGATGCGTCCCTTACCGTTAAAGACGGAGATACCGTTAATATCGATTATGTTGGATACATTGACGATAAAGCGTTTGAAGGCGGAAGTTCCGACGGACAGGGATATAATCTTGTGATCGGTTCCGGTTCCTTTATAGATGATTTCGAGCAGCAGCTTATCGGTTCTCATCCCGGTGATCAGGTGGAAGTTAATGTTACATTCCCCGACGATTACACAAACGATCCTTCCAAGGCGGGACAGGATGCCAAGTTTGATGTTACCATCAACTCGATCCGTGTGGTTCCCGAACTTACCGATGACTTCGTAAAAGAACATCAGGCTGACAAGGGCTCGACCGTGGAAGAACTTCGTGCGTATTTTAAAGATAAGGGTACAGACGAGAATCTCACGAATTACATTTCCAATTATATCAATGATAATGCCAAGGCTTCCGTTCCGGTCAAGTATTTAAAGAACGTTTCGGAAACATTATATTATGCCGAGGATCAGAATTACCAGTACATGAATTCTTATTATCAGTATGCGTACGGTTATTCTCCTTACAGCGATTTTTACAGTTTTGTGGGAAAGAAAGCAGCTGATTATCAAAAAGATTTAAGAAAGCGTGCAAAAGATATTGCCGAGGCTAACCTTACATACGAAGCGATCTTTAAAAACAAAGGTCTTACGATCTCCGATGAAAACTATGCCGAAGCATATGATCTTTGCGGCGGAGAAGACAATACCTTCGGAGAACCCTACGTAAAACAGACAGCACTCAAGAATGCTGTAATGGAATATCTCAAGGGCGTTGTCACAGTTCAGTAATTCTTAATAAAATCATAATGAGGGACGGGCGTTTTACCCGTTCCTTTTTTTGCTCAAAATAGTTATACTAGTAGGTAAGAGGTGAGACCTATGAGTAACGATGTATTGGAACGAATCGAATATGAAAGTCCCGAATACCATATGATGGTAAAGTTTATGGAGATGGACGCCGATTACAAAAACTCTGAAGCTGTTGTTAAAAAGTTCAGGGAGATGATCGTGCTTGTCGTCAATAACGGTGCTCTTCGTATCATTTCCGAAAATGAAGCCGTTAACGTGAATGCGGGCGAAGGAATACTTATAAACTGTAATATTCCCTTCAAGATGCATCTTGCCTCTTCCGAGGCATGCGGATTTTACTGTATAGCCTGTGATATAAGATTTATCATGCCCGAGAGGTTTCTTTATCAGAAATATGCTATCCCGCTTGTCACCAAATCGGGGTTAAGGCTTTTTAAACTTACCGAGGAGACGATGCTTGAGGAAAGCATTTTGGAGGCCTTAAACCGAGTGGTTGCGGCAAATCTCGTCAAAAAACCGGGTTATGAGCTCATGACAAGGAGCTTGTTAAGTACCCAGTGGATCGAGCTTATGGAATATGCATCAAGCCGTAAAACTGCTTTCAGCGGCAGAAACGTTCCTTCATCCGATGAGAAGCGTGTGGAAGCCGCAGCCGAATACATAGCCGAAAATTACAGCGATATAGTAACGCTTGACGATATCGCGTCTCACATACATCTTTCAAACAGTGAATGCTGCAGATGCTTTAAACGCGTACTGGATAAATCGCCGATGGAATACCTGATGGAATACCGTGTGTACAGTGCGGTCAAACTCCTTTACAAAGCGCCCGATTCTTTTGAGTCGATCGCGGATCTGGGATTTATCACGGGATTTAACAACCCGAGCTATTTTAACAAGGTATTTAAGAGGTTTATGCAATGTACACCGACCGCATACCGCAAGATGTTAAAAGAAGATATCCGGATGGCGGAGCGGCTTTACATTAACATTCAGGAAGGAATCACTGTCATATGACAACCGAGGAACTTTACCTTAAACTTGAGGATCCCGAATATTTCAGAGAAAATCTCGTCGATGCTCATTCAGATCATTTCTTTTACGAGAATATAAACGACATTCTTAAGATGGAGAACATGCCGCTTAAACAAAGTCTGAACGGTGAGTGGCTGTTTAAATATTCAAACAACCTTTCCGAAAGACCCGAAGATTTTTACAAGCCGGGTTTTTCGTATGACGGGTTTGACAGGATCACGGTCCCCGGAAATATAGAGACACAGGGGTACGGGATAAGGCAGTACGTCAATGACGAGTATCCGTGGGCTGCAGCCGAGCCTTTAAAATCGGGTGAGGTATCGAGAGAGGACTCGCCTGTCGGAAGTTATGTGACCAAATTCATCTTAAACAAAGATCTTAAAGGTCATCGTGTGTTTATATGCTTTGCGGGCGTTCAGTCGGCATACAGGCTCTTTGTGAACGGGGAGTATGTATGTTACAGCGAGGATTCTTTTACCCCTAGCGAAAGTGAGATCACAGGATATTTAAAAGACGGCGATAACACCGTCTGTGTTGAAGTATACAAAAACTGCTCGGGTACATGGCTTGAATGTCAGGATATGTGGAGGTTTTTCGGCATTTTCAGGGAAGTATATCTCTACGCGATCCCTTCGGCACATGTATGGGACATCCAGACCGAGTGCGATTACGATCATGAAACACGGGAAGGATCTTTTAAGACGCTTGCACGTATAGAGGGTGATGCCGGATATGCGCTTGCCGATGTCATCGACAAAAACGGTAAAGCAGTTCTGTCGCTTGAGAGCAGGGTCCTTAACAAAGACGGCAGCAAATACACATGTTTTCAGGGAAAGATCCCGAATGTCCGGCCCTGGAGCGCAGAAATACCCGATCTTTACACATTAAGAGTTGTTTTGATCGCCTCTACAGGAAATCCTGTCGAATATTCGATTACCAAGATAGGATTTAAGCGCGTAACGATAGAAGACGGTGTTCTTAAGATAAACGGAAAAAGGATCGTATTAAACGGCGTAAACCGCCATGAATTCGATGCCTTGACGGGTCGTGCGTTAAGCCTTGAGGACATGTTAAGGGATATCAAGAATTTCAAAAAGAACAACATCAACGCCGTACGTACATGTCATTACCCCAATCAGTCCATTTGGTACAGATTGTGCGATGAATACGGCATTTACATGATCGATGAGACAAACATCGAAACTCATGGGTCGTGGAGCTATTCGGGTGACGGACCGTATCATCATCCGCTTCCGGGCAGCGACCCCAAGTGGACCGGCGCCGCGTTGGACAGGGCCAACAATATGTTAAGGCGTGACATCAATCATGCCGCAGTCATAATGTGGAGTCTCGGAAACGAAAGTTTCGGCGGCGAGAATTTCATTAAGATGCACGATCATTTTAAAAATGTCGATCCCACAAGGCCCGTTCACTACGAGGGCGTGTGTCATGACCCGTCAAGCAGTGATGCCACCGATATCGAATCGATGATGTATGCACACCCCGAATTTATCAGGGAACATTTATCAAGTCATCAGCCAAAGCCTTTTGTGTTGTGCGAATACATGCACTCCATGGGCAATTCGACCGGAGGACTCAAACTCTACACCGATCTTGTGGATGAGTTTGAACAGTATGCGGGCGGATTTATATGGGATTACATCGATCAGGCCGTATACAGGGACGGCAAGGATTCACCTCTTTGCTACGGCGGTGACTTTAAAGATCGTCCCAATGACGGCGCATTTTCGGGAGACGGGATCGTATTTGCGGATCGTACGGATTCTCCCAAGATCATCGAGGTTAAACAGCTTTATGCGCCTGTAAGGCTTTATCCCGAAGCGGGAGGAGTAAGTGTTGAGAACAGGTTTCTTTTTAAAGACCTTTCGTCATATTGTGTTGTATTTACGATAGATACCGACGAAGACAGGATATACAGAAAGGTCTATGATGACATTAACTGTCCGCCCGGTGAGAAGATCTATCTCATGAGCGGATTTGAGGGTGAACTTTCCAAGGAATCCGATCATGTCATAAAGGCTGTCATCTGTCAAAAAGACAGTACCAGATGGGCCAAGGCGGGATATGAGGTTTCTTTTGGCGAAAAATGCATATTTGCGGATGCCAATCCCGTAGCATCGTTTGACACCGAAAAGACCGGATTTAAACATGTTGCCGACAGCTCAAAAGCAAAAGGCGTGGATACGGGTAGCTTAAAAGCCGAATTCGGTATATATTCAAACGGTCCCAGGAAATTTAATCTTTCGGGCAAAGAGTATTTTGAAAAAGCACCTGTTCCCGTATTTTTCAGGGCATTTACGGATAACGATCTCGGCTGCGGATTTAACAAAAAGACCGCACTCTGGCATGCATCTACGCTTTATCAGACATGCAAATTTGCCGATTTTGATGTAAGAGACAATGTAGCAACCGCCATATATGATTTTAATTCGGTCATGGATTTAAGGATCTGGGTGAGAGTCACATATCGGGTTTATGCCTCGGGCGTGATGTCGGTGACCTTAAAGTACCGGGGAATAGGCGGTCTTCCCGAGATACCGTTGATCGGACTCGAATTTAAACTCGATAAGTCGCTTGAATATGTTAAGTACTTCGGCAAAGGACCCGATGAAAACTACTGTGACAGAAACAACGGCACGGCGACGGGAATATACAAAACAAAAGTAAGTGACAATCTGACACCGTACTTAAGACCTCAGGAATGCGGTAACCGTACGAACGTAAGATGGATCGAGCTGACCGATGAGGAAGATGAAGGCTTACTGTTTGCGGTCGATAAGGGTGTGATAGAAGCATCGTTTTTGCCGTGCAGTGCTTACGAACTTGAAAATGCAGGTCATGCGTATGAACTGCCGGGGCATAATTACACCTGGTTAAGACTTCTTGCGGCCAATACGGGTGTTGGCGGTGATGACAGCTGGGGTTCGCCCGTTCATCCCGAATTTAAACCCGATCCTTCCAAGGATTATGAAATGACGATAGTCATAAAGAAAATATAATATCAGTGCCCGGGCACGGAACGGAGAATCATATGAAAGTATTAGTTACCGGAGTAAAGGGACAACTCGGCTTTGATGTGGTAAATGAGCTTAACAAGCGCGGAATCACATCAATAGGTGTCGATATCGATGAAATGGATATTACCGATCCCGCAAGCGTTAAGACTGTGATCGGCGAAGCCGCTCCCGATGCGGTGATCCATTGCGCAGCTTATACGGCTGTCGATGCGGCGGAAGATAACGAGGATCTTTGCAGGAGAGTAAACAGAGACGGAACACAGAATATAGCGAACGTCTGCAAAGAACTTGACTGTAAGATGGTGTATATCAGCACCGATTATGTTTTTGACGGAGAGGGAACCCGCCCGTGGGAACCCGACGATAAGCAGACTCCCCTTAATGTATACGGGCAGACCAAATACGAAGGTGAGCTTGCGGTCATGAACACGCTCTCTAAATATTTTATCGTACGTATCGCATGGGTATTCGGCATAAACGGCAAGAATTTTGTAAAGACCATGTTAAACCT
>JAEEGL017363867.1_pt1 | contig 75106 bp, 42 predicted proteins | sample 9134231 | NCBI WGS metagenome assembly JAEEGL01 (sample SAMN16246548, study PRJNA631951) | gut metagenome | biome: gut microbiome; feature: rumen; material: fiber-attached | host: Bos | place: Iran: Karaj | collected 2018-10 | reverse complement strand
TACTTTAGGATACGCTGGTCATAGTTCACAAATTTTAAAACGAATAGCAAGGGGTTGCTTATTCGCCTTTGATCAAGATGGGGAAGCTATCGAATATAGTACAAAGATTCTTGATCAAATTAATGATAATTACGAAATTATAAATAGTAATTTCGTAAATATAAAAGAAGAACTAGAAAAAAGAAATATTAAGGGTGTAGATGGAATCTTATTTGATTTAGGGGTATCTTCGCCTCAATTAGATGAAGATGAAAGAGGATTTAGTTTTCATAAGGATGCTAAGTTAGATATGAGAATGAATCAAAAACAAGAATTATCTGCTTATGAAGTAGTTAATACTTATCCAAAAGAAAAACTAATGAAAATATTCTTTGAATATGGTGAAGAAAAATATTCTAAGTCTATAGCAGATGCAATATGCAAATATAGAGATAATAAAACTATAGAAACTACATTAGAATTAACTGAAATAATTAAAAACTCAGTTCCTGAAAAATATAGAAGACTTCATCATCCTGCAAGAAAAGTATTTCAAGCAATAAGAATAGAAGTTAATGATGAATTAAATGTTTTACAAAAAGCATTAAATCAATCATTAGAATTATTAAATCCTGGAGGAAGATTATGTGTAATATCATTTCATTCCTTAGAGGATAGAATAGTTAAAAATACCTTTAAGAAAGCAACTGAAGTAAATGAACTTTATAAAGGTATGCCAAATATACCTGATGAATATAAGGCAAAATATAAATTAGTAGGTAAATTTAAACCTACAAAGGAAGAATTAGAAAATAACAATAGATCTAGAAGTGCAATTCTAAGAGTTATTGAAAGAATATAAAGGAGAGTATTATGAGAAGAAAGGTTAGAAGTAAAAAGAAAAATTTAGAGAAGAACATCATTACTTTTGGTGCAATACTATTACTTTGCCTATGGGCAGTATCTTTCTTCACTAAAGTAAGATTATCTTCATTAAATGTAGAAGTAGAAAATTTAAAAACTACTGTTAAGTCTCAATCTGAAACTAATCAAGCTTTATCTATGAAAATAAATGAACTAGCTTCATTAGAAAATGTAAACGAAGTTGCAAATGAGACTGGATTAGCATATAATAATAGTAATATTATAATAGTTAATAATAGATAGGAGAATTAACAATGAATCAAAAAGTTTCAAATAAAATACCTGTTAATAAATTTGTTATTTTATTTGGACTTTTTTTATTTGCTTTAATAATTGCTAGAGTAATATATCTTAATTTAGCTAAGAATATAGATGGTATTAATCTATCTAAATTTGCAGAAAATAGAAATACTGTAAAAAAGACTTTAAGAGCTAATAGGGGTACTATATATGATTCTAATGAAGAAGTATTAGCAGAAACAGTAGATTCATATACATTAGTAGCTTACCTAGATAAATCTAGAAGTAAGAATTCTACTAGACCAAGACATGTTGTAGATGTAGAAGCTACTGCTAAAGCATTATCTCCAATGATAAATATGACTGAAGAAAGACTAATAGAACTTATGAGTCAAAAAGGATTATATCAAGTAGAATTAGGTCCTGGAGGAAGAGGTTTAACAGAACTTCAAAAAGATGAAATAAAGAAATTAGAGTTACCAGGTATAGATTTTATATCTACTCAAAAAAGGTATTATCCTAATCTAGATTTTGCATCATATATTATTGGTTATGTTAGAACATATGATGATGGAACTACTAAAGGAGAAATGGGTATAGAAGCCAAATATAATAGTGAACTTACTGGTGTAGATGGCTCTGTTACATATCAGCAAGATAGATATGGTTATAAATTAATTAATACTCCTGAAATAAGAATAGAAAAAGAAGATGGATATGATGTTTATTTAACTATAGATTCTAATGTTCAATTAATGACTGAAAGAGCATTAAATGCAGCTTATAATAAATCACATGCTACTAAAGCGATATTTGTAGTAGCAGAAGCTAAAACAGGTAAAATAATTGCTTCTGCAACTAAACCTAGTTTTGATCCAAATATAAAAAATATAGAGAGTTATCTAGATCCACTTGTATCTTATGCATATGAACCTGGATCTACTATGAAAACATTTACATATATGGCTACTATGGAAAAAGGTAACTATAATGGAGAAGACACATATCATTCTGGTACTATGGAAATAGATGGATATACTATTAAAGACTGGAATACATATGGATGGGGTAATATTACATATGATTATGGATATGCTCAAAGTTCTAATATTGGAGTTGCTAATTTAACTCAAAAATATTTAACAGGGCAAGAATTAAAAGATTATTTAAAAAAATTAGGATTTGGTTCTAAAACAGGTATAGAACTTCCAGGAGAAGTATCAGGTAAAGTAGATTTTACATATAAAATAGAGGTTGCTACAGCATCATTTGGACAAGGTATAACTATTACACCAGTTCAAATGATTAAAGCATTAACTGCAATATCTAATGATGGTTATGTACTTAATCCTACTATAGTAGAAAAAATAGTATCTCCAGATACTGGTGAGGTTATATATCAAAATAAACCTCAAAAAGGTAAAAAGGTTGCTTCTAAAGAAACAGTTACTAAGATTAAATCTTTAATGAATGATGTTGTTACTATAGGAACTGGTACTAAATTTAATATGGATGGTTATGATATTATAGGTAAAACTGGTACAGCAGAAGTAGTTAACTCAAGAAGTGGTACTTATTATAAAACTACATATAGAAATATAAGATCTTTTGCAGGTATGTATCCTAAAGATAATCCTAAATATATTATGTATATAGCATTTGAAAATGCTCCATCTAATAATGAAATGGCAGATGCTGTTAAATCATTAATTCAAGATATAGAAGCTTATTATAATTTAACTAATGTAAGAGCAGACACTAATTCTATTTACATGGTAGAAAACTATTCTAATAGAAAAGTAAATGATGTAAAAAGTATATTAGATTTAAATAGAGTAAATTATGAAGTATTAGGAGACGGAGATATTATAATAGATCAATATCCTTATAGTGGTAATTATGCTGATGGTAAAATACTTTTAAAAACTAATGGTAACATTAAAGAAATAAATATAAAAGGATATTCATCTAAACAAGTAAAACATTATTGTAAGTTAATTAATGCTGAATGTAATATTGTAGGTAATGGTTATGTCACTAATTATATTCTAGATAAAGATGGTACTGGTAGAATATTAAAAGTAACAGCAGAGTTATCTTTACCTAATATACAATAAAAAAAGAGACGAATAATCGTCTCTTTTATTTTACAATTCGAAGGTGCCCCCCTGAAGTTGCACCTTCTTAAAAAAGAATAAAAAGGGGTTGGCTAGTGTGATACTAGCAGCCAATTCGCCATTTGGGAATTGGTATCAATTATATTAATGATTTTAGCTACTTTTGTCAACTAAAAATTGAAAAAAATAATAAAAAAATGATATAATTTATTTAGGTGATAACATATGTTTGGTTTAGATACTATAAAAGGCGTAGGACCTTCTACAATTGATAAATTAAATAAGTTAGATATTTATACTATAGAGGACTTAGTATCTTACTATCCATATAGATATCATTTACTAAAAAAGACTTCATTAGATGAAGAAAAAGTAACTGTTTCAGGTAAGATTATATCAAATCCTACAGTATCATTTTTTAAGAAAATGAATAGATTATCTTTTTCTATGGAAATAGATAATAGATTATTTAATATAACTATTTTTAATAGGTTATTTTTAAAAGATAAATTAACTATTAATAAGGTAGTAACAGTAGTAGGAAAACTAGATAAAAATACTATTACGGCATCTGATATATATTTATATGATATAGGTAATGAAATAAATATTATTCCTGTATATCATTTAGTAAAAGGTTTAACATCTAAAAACATAAATAAATATATAAATGAAGCTTTAAATAAATCGTATATATATAGTTATATTCCGGAAAGTATATCTAATAAATATGGATTTATATCTAAAAAAGATGCAATATATAAAGTAAATAATCCTACATCTATAAAAGACTTAGATGTATCAAGAGATATGCTTAAATATGAAGAATTATTTTTATATTCTTTAAAGATGAATTATTTAAAATCTAAAAGAGATGATAAGGGAATATCTATTAAAATAAATAAAAATAAAATAAATGAATTTATTTCATCTTTAGATTATTCTTTAACAGAAGGACAGTTAAATGCATTAAATGATATATATAAAGATATGGAATCTAATTCAAGAATGAATAGACTTATTGAGGGTGATGTAGGTTCAGGTAAAACAATAGTATCTTTAATTACTATGTATGCATACTTTTTAGAGGGTTATCAATCTTCTTTAATGGCTCCAACTGAAATACTTGCTATTCAGCATTATAATAATATGATTAAGCTATTTAAGGGCTTTAATGCATCTGTAGCACTAATTACTTCATCTACTAAGAAGTCTGAAAAGAATAAAATATATGAAGGTATTAAAGATGGTTCTATTAATATGGTAGTAGGTACTCATTCTCTTTTAAATGAAGATTTAGAGTTTAATAATCTAGGATTAGTAGTAACAGATGAACAACATAGATTTGGAGTTAATCAAAGAAAGAATTTAAGAAATAAAGGTAGTAATGTAGATGTGTTATATCTTTCTGCGACACCAATACCTAGGACGTATGCTTTAACTCTTTTCGGTGATATGGATATATCTATTATTGAAAGTAAAATAGCTGGTAGAAAAGAAATAATAACTAAAGTATTTAAGAATAATCAAACTGATGATTATTTAAATATGATTTATAATGAATTAAAGGAAGGACACCAAATATATATTGTGTCTCCTTTAATAGAATCAGAAGATGAATCTTTAGATATTAAAAAATTAAAAGATAAATTTTCTTTAGCATTTAAAAACTATAATATAGATATACTTCATGGTAAGATGAAATCTAAAGAAAAAGATGAAATAATGAATAGATATAAGAATCATGAAATAGATATTTTAATATCTACAACTGTAATAGAAGTAGGAGTAGACGTTAAGAATGCTACTATGATTGTTATATTTGATGCAGAAAAATTTGGACTAGCTACACTACATCAATTAAGAGGAAGAGTAGGAAGAAATGATTTAGAGTCATATTGTTTACTTATATCTAATAAAGAAACAGAAAGACTAAAAATTATGGAATCTATCCATGATGGGTTTAAATTATCAGAAGAAGACTTCAAACTTCGTGGATCCGGGGATTTATTTGGAACGAGACAACATGGAGATATGAATTTTAAAGTGGCAAAACTTCCTAGAGATATTGATGTTTTAAAACAAACAAGTATAGATTCAAAAGAAGTATTAAATAATATTGATGAATATCCGTTATTAAATGGTATAATTAAAGAAACAATTAAACGTGACTAGGAGGGCTTATGAAAGAGCAATTTTTAGTAGATAAAATATCTAAAATGTCACTTCAAAATAAACTTGGTCAAATGATAATGATTGATTATAGGGATACTTTGGAAATGACAGTTGATTTAGAAAAAGTATTAACTACATATTCACCAGGTGGATTTATAGTTTTTAAAAGTAATGTTGGAGATTTAAAACAAACTAGAAAACTATTATCAGATATAAAAGAAATGGGAGATATTAGTCCAATTATTTCTGTTGATCAAGAAGGTGGAAGAGTTCAAAGATTAAAAGAATCTGTTGGAATAGAAACTATACCTCCTATGGGAGAAATAGGTAAAACAAAGTCTCCTGAAGAAGTATTTCTTTTAGGTAAAAAAATGGGAGAAGAATTAAAGAGTATTGGAGTAGATATGGATATGGCACCAGTACTTGATGTTCTCTCTAATCCAGAAAATGTTATTGGTGATAGAGCATTTGGAACTGATCCTGAAAGAGTTAAAAGTTTAGCTTTATCACTTGCTAATGGATTAAAAGAATCTAATGTTATAGCAGTTGGAAAACATTTTCCAGGACATGGGGATACTTTTAAGGATTCTCATGTAGATTTACCAATAGTTCAAAAGAATTTAGAAGAATTAAAAGCATTAGAATTAATCCCATTTATTGAAGCAATTAAAAAAAATATTCCTGGTATAATGGTAGGACATTTAGCCGTTCCAAAAATAACAGGAGATAATTCTCCTGCTTCAATATCTAGAGTATTAGTTACAGAACTTCTAAGAGATAAATTAGGTTATGATGGTTTAGTAATGCCAGATTCATTAAAAATGAAAGCATTATCTAATTATTTTACTGAAAGTGAAATATATTTAAGATGTGTTAATTCAGGTAATGACATGTTATTAATGCCTCAAAATATTAATGTTGCATATGATACTTTGTATGAAGCTGTTAATGAAGGAAAGATAACAGAAGATAGAGTAAATGCTGCAGTTTATAGAATATTATCATTAAAATTTGATTATGGCTTTTTTGATAAAGAATATAGTGAATATCTAAAGACACATCAAGATACACAATATGTAAATTCTAGTCCAAAACACAGATAAACAAATTGACAAAAGTATTAAAATATTTTATTATAAATATAGCATAACAAAATAATAGTTATGCTCACTTATACTGGTTATCTGTATAAGTGAACCAAACCCCCTGAGCCCTCGAAAGAGGGCATTTTTTTATATTTATGATATAATTGTTTTAGGAGTTGGTTCAATATGTCAAAGATTAGTAATGTTGTTTTAATGCTTGAATATTTAAGTACTAGAAAGAAATATAGTATTCAAGAATTATCTGATTTATTAGAAGTATCACCAAGAATGATTAGAATATATAAAGATGAATTAGAAAAGGCTGGAATATATGTTGATACTCTAAAGGGAGTATATGGTGGTTATGTATTAAACCAAAATATGAATATTCCGTATCTACTATTTAATAATAAAGATTTAGATACTATTAAGAAATGCATTTCTGAAATAAAAGATTCTAAATTAAAAGAAGAATTAGAAAATCTTGAAAAAAAGATTACTACAAATTTAATTAAAGAAGAGAATAGTAAAAATGTTTTTGTAGTAGATGATAGTGAACTTAATGTATATAATAAACTTAGTAGAGCTACTAAGAATCAACTTAAAGTTAGAATTAAATATTATAACTTACAACATGGTGAATCTATTAGAACCATTTATCCTTTAGGTATGTATTTGTTTCAAGATGAATGGTGGTGTTCATCTTATTGGGAAGAAAAAGATGATATGAGACAATTTCATATTAAAAGAATTTCTGAATGTGAAATATTACCTGAAACATTTGATCCTAAAAAAATTAATATAAGATTTTAAAGTGACGTAAATATTACCTCTTTCCTTGTTAGTATTAAAACAAGAAAGGAGGTTTTTTTATGTTAGAAAATACAAAAACTAATTTTGACAAATTAGAAAGTAGACTGCTTGCTATTAATTCAGACAAAAAGAATGCAAATGATATGAGAGAATTAATATATAGTTTAGTTGTAGGAGATAGAACATCATTAATAATGGCTACTGGAGGTTCAAAAGTAGTAGCATATTATTTACAAATGTTAGTAGAGGCTTATGGAGGCAAAGGATTAATATCTCAAGTTATAGAACCAAGAGATTATTTTCATAGATATGATATTGATAGTTTTTCTAGATTAGCTGTAATATCTGCTAGTGGAAATACTAATGGTGTTAATGAAGCATTAGACAGTTTTAAAGGTGAAAAGTTTTTAGTATGTGAAAATAAACAAGATAGAGATTTTGATGTTATTACTTGGGGTAATGATTCATATGAAAAAGAAAATAGTTTTATATCAATTGCTTCAAGTTTAGGGCCAATAGTTCTTATGTTAGATACAATATTTGCTTTGGGCGGATATGAAAAAGGAATAATTAAAGAAGAAATGCAGGAAGTAGATAAATTAATATCCCGTTTAATAAATCTTTGCAAAGATAAAATATCTAATTTACCATATTCGTTTAAAGACGAGAAAATAGTTCATATAATGAGTGGATATGATACTAGATGTGCTTGTAGTTCTTTAGAATCAAATTTAGTAGAAGCAGGATTATGTGCACCTATTATTCATGATAAAGGATCATTTTGTCATGGAAGAAGTACACTTGTTAGTAGAGATACACCAGTGATATATTTATCACATAAAAAGAATGAGCTTGATAAGTTATTATTGGATAATTTACCTAGAGAATGTGATAAGGTCTATGAATTTAATACTGATGATTTAGATGAATGTTATTTTGTAAAAGAGTTTTACTTAATATTGCAAATGTATTATTTATCTAAAAAAATAGCAGAAGATAATAATAAAGATTTAACTAAACCAAATTATAATAAAATTTTAGTTCCACCATTATATAAATATAAAGGAAAGTTATAAAACTATTAAATACTTTGTGATATAATTACCTTAGAGGTGATATATATGTCACAAAATAAAGTAATTATATTTAGCCATGAAAGCGATATAGATGGCCTAGGAAGTATTGTTCTTGGAAAGATAGCCTTTGATAAGATTGATTATGTATTAATTCCTGGTGTAGTAGATTTAGAAAAGAAATTTAGAGAGTATTATGAAGAGGGTAAATTAGATGATTATGACTCTATATATATAACTGATTTATCTTTATATAATCCATCATTAGATATGGTAGGTAATAATAGTGAATTATCAAAAAAAGTATTAGTATTTGATCATCATAAGACTGCTATTAATGATGGATGTAATAAATATAGTTTTACAAAAGTAATGGAACAAGATGATACAGGATTAAAAAGATCTGGTACTGATTTATTTTATGAATATTTAAAAGAAAAAGGATTAATTAATGGTAATGCTTCATTAGATTATTTTGTAGAATTAACTAGATTAGAAGACACATGGGAATGGAAAAATAAAGGTGAACTTGGTCAAAAAGCACATGATTTAGCTATATTATTTAATTCTATTGGAATAGATGAATATATTAGTAAAATGTATTCTAGATTAATAAATAATCCTGATAATTTTGAATTATCAGATGATGAAATAAAAATAGTAGAAACTAAGAAAAAAGAATATTTAGAATTATTAAAAAGCATATGGAATAAAGCAGAAATATTTATTGATAAATATAATAATGAATTTGCTGCAGTATTTGCTAATTATGAATATAGAAATGAGTTGTCAGAATATGTTAAATCATTAAATAATACTATTAAGTATTTAATAATTATTGCTTTAGAAAAAGGTAATTATGGACAAAAATCGTATAGATCTATTAAACCAGGTTTTAATATTTCTAAAATAGCAGAAGAACATGGTGGTGGAGGACATCCTGAAGCAGCATCAGTTAATATTTCTAAAGAACAAAAAGAATATGCTTTAACTCTTAAAAATAATAGAGATAGATTAGAATATTTAGTTAATAATATTTATAGTGAATAAAAGAACCTAAAGGTTCTTTTTTGTTTACACTTTTATTGTAAGATATATAAATTTAATATATACTAAAAGTAACATATAGGGATTTATTATGTTAGAAAGGGATTATATGGAAACAGAAGTTAAAGAAGAAGTTAAGGCAGAAAAAAAGAGTAAAAAAGGATTATTAATTACTCTAATTGTTATTTGCACAGTATTATTTGTTGGTTTATCATCATTATTAACATATTTAATAATTAATAAAGATAAACATATATCATTTATACCTGTGAAAAAAATAACAATAACATTTAATGTTGATGGGGGAACAAAAGTAGAAAAAATAACATTTAAGAAAGGAACATTTGTTGAATTACCATCTTCAACAAAAGAAGGTTATGAATTCAAAGGTTGGATAGTTGAAAAACTTAATAAGAATTCAAAAGAATTTTATGAAGTTGGATCACCATTATCTGATTATTGGACTAGATTCCTAGAAGATGATATAACTGTAAAAGCAAATTGGGAAGCTAAATCAGAAGCTGGAAAATCTATGACAATTTATTTTGATGCTAAAGGCGGAAAAATAGCTGGAAATAATTCTAATGATTCGCAAAGTTTAGTACCATGTACTGATAATGCTTATACAGTAGAAGGATTACCAACTGCTACTAAAGAAGGATATACTTTCGTTGCGTGGGTTGATTCTCATGAAACTCCAATTTTAGAAGGAGCAAGTTTAGTTTGTGAAGATATAAATCTATATGCAAATTGGACTAAAGAAGAAGAAAAATGGACTTGTGAAAGCGGAGATGGTCCAGATGCAAATCATAAGTGTAAATTATATATGACACCTGATAAGAGATGTCCTAGTGGTACTACAGAATATAAAGGATCATGTATTAATAAAAACGTTGTTACTACTGGTAATTCAAATCATGATAAAGTAGTTAGAATATGTGGTAAATCAACTGTTATTATGGATAATAATGGTCATACAGCTGAAGTACAAGGAGATTTAGCTTGGGTTGGTGATAGCTATGAAAATGCCCAATATTATTATTGTGCATATGGTGCTACAACTGAAAGCAAATCTGAGTGTACAACAACTGGTCATAAATGGATAGGTGTTCTTAATAAATGCTATCGTTCAACAACTGATCCAGGAAAGAATATGACATTTAGTTGTAGTCAAAATGATTTAGTGTTCTTATCAATTAATGATGTAAGAACTGTAACACAAAATAATAATGCGTCAATATATGGTTGCTTTAAAACTACAGCAAGAGAAAGTTATTGTAGTGATTCATCATATACTTTAAATGGTGAATATTGTACTAAAATGGTAGATGCTAAGAAAGTTGACTAATCTCCAAATTTGACTTTTTTCTTATTTTATGGTATAATTATAGTCGTTGAAAGGGAGTAGTTCTACTCTTAGGGTAATTTGATTCGTCAACACATTTATATCGGATCAAACAATATAAAAAGAATGAGACTTTCACATAATGTTAATTATGTGGAGGTCTTTTTTTCATCCTCTACATAAAACAAATCAAGTAATAAAGGAGGAATGGAAATGAGATATATTATTGATGAATTAGATCCAATTTTACCAACAGAAGAAGCATTAAATGAAAAAATAGAAGAATTGGAAAAAAGAAAAAAGATATTAATTCGTAAGAAGAATTTATATTTTGCTGAATATATCGGAGCAATTTTATCTGGAGCTATTATAATTACAGGTATTGGTGTAGGAGTTGCAACTAAAAATGGACATTGTCCATTTAAAAAAGAAGATGTTAAAAGAATAGCTTATATTAAAACAGATTTTGATAGTGAGGGTAAAAAAGAAGTTTCTAAACAATATGAACCATATAAAGATATGAGCAGTAAAGTAACATATTATGGTGAATGGACTGATGTAGGTGATAAGTATGCTACAGTTACTACAACATATGATGTAACTGGACATACATTTGAAGAAGTTGATGGTATAGTTAAAATTAAAGATCATCCATCAGGTGAACCAGTAGAAGAAATAGTATTTATTGAGGATGCTTCTGCTAAACCAAGTATTCATTATGAGGGTACTGTATATGAAACTAATAAAAATGATTATATAATTACTCCTCAAACAAAAGATGAAAATGAAAGGGATATTATTGAAGGTTTAATACTTCCAGCTTTACCAGGACTATTTGTAAGTGCCGTAGTTTATGTGTATCAAAAGACTGGTTTTGATACTACTCTTGATAGATATAATAGAGTTTCTTGGGCAGGCGAAAGAGTTGATAAAGAAATCGAAGATAATAAAAAATTAATTTTAAAAATCAAAAATAATAAAAGGGTTAGTTAATACTAACCTTTTTTGTATATATATGGTAACTATTAGAATAACAAAAATTAGTTATGGTATAATAATGATAGATGAGGTGAATAAATATGTCAGATATCTCAGAAGTTAATTTGATTGATAAAAATATTGAAAGGGCAAAAGAATATGCAAAAAGGTTTCTTAATGGTACTCTTACAAGTGATATGGATACCGACGAAATATTTACTAACTATGTTATTTCAAATTTTGTTGCTTTAACGGAACATGTGATGGGGAAAGAAATTGATACTGTTACAGGATTAAAAAAATTAACATTTAATTATGATAAGAATAGGTATTATTGGCCTTTGATACGTGATATAGTCAGTAAAATTGAAAATATTGATGGAAATATTATCAACCCCGTAATCGATGATGTAGAAATAAAAGCAGGAGAAAATAGACTTATTTCTGCTAATGATAATATTAAAAAAAATATTTGGACATTTCATAAAATTAGAGATTCTATTTGCCATGGGAAGTTTACTCCCGATGGAGGTAGTATACATATTGATAATGGTAAATATGGTTTAGCAGCTTCATTTCCTATATCAACTTTAGCGGGATTTGTTTTTAAGTTAAAAAAAATTAAGTATTATAAATATAAACGTAGTGAATTTATAGACAAAAAGATTAAACCTTATATGGTAGAAAATAATTGTAAAGAATTATTAGCAAATAGTAATGAAGAATTAGATATTGATGGAAACAGTATTCAAACATACGATGATAGAGACCATAATATAGTAATGTACTGTAATATGATTATAGATATGGTTAATGAAAGTAATATTGATGATGATATTAAAAGAAAATGTATAAATACCATTAAAGATATAATTAAGTCTTCTTATAAAGCAAGTAATAATAAATCATATGATGTGAAGATAATGGAACTTGCCCAAAGTATCATTACTGTTTTAGGTACCAAGGAAGATGGTTTTACAGCAGTTTATTCTTATATGCAAATGCTTCTATCTGCACATAATGAAGATATTCTTAATGGTATTACAAAGGCAAATACAACACTAGAAGAAATTAATAAAAGTAGTACACATGTTACCCAAAATCAAGACCTTGTTGTACCTTGTTTAGATTTATCTAAATGTAGTAATATACAAATTGGGGGAGATAATATAACAATAGATGCATTATGGAATTATTTGAATGACATATATGAAAAACTTAAAAAAACTATTGATCAATATTATAGTATTTATAATAAATCAATACCACTTATTAAAATAACTGAAAAGGATATTGAAGAAAATGAAAAACAAGAAAATAATACAGATGTTACTAAACAAAAAATACTATTTAATATATGTAATATATTAAAATCAAATAAAACTCAATTGAAATTAAAAATATACAATATATTAAAATTATTATATATAGATACTTCGAAGAGAATATTGTTGATAAATAAGGAAATCATTAATGGAACAAGAAATGCTGTTGATCATCGTGGGGTTAATCCTTCAAAGGATGGTTTAGTATGTATATTAGATAAAAGTGAAAAGAATAGCAATAAAGATAATTTTTATTGCAATGCTAGTGTTAGAGATGTATATAATTTGGTTTGTTCCTTTGATGAATACAGAGGTATTTTACCACTAAGTAGTGAAGCATATATCTTATCTAAAAACGATTTAGATGCCATTGGCTGTTATTTATCATCATATGTAAAAAAAGAAAATGGAGAATATGTTAATGTTTTTTCAAAAGATGATATTGATTCGTTAATTAAAAAATTACAGGATATTATTATACAAGCATGTCAAATTATTAATAATGAATCTTTTGATCCTGGTTCAGTAAATATTAAAAAATAAAATACGCTTAATAGCGTATTTTTTGGTATAATTATATTGGTGATAAAATATGTTTGAAAATAAGAAAGTGTTAATATTAGGTTTAGCTAGATCTGGTAATGGAGCTGCTAAATATTTAGTTAAACATAATAATGAAGTAATAGTAAATGATAATAAAGAAGAAGATAAGTTAGATAAAGAACAAGTAAAGGAACTAAGAGATTTAGGTGTTAAATTAGTATTAGGTTCTCATCCAGATGATTTACTAGATGAATCATTTGATTATTTTATTAAAAGTCCTGGAGTACCTATAGATCATAAATATGTATTAAAAGCTAGAGAACTAGGTGTAGAAGTAATTAATGAAGCAGAAATGGCTTATAGACTTTTACCTAAAGATATTAATTTAATATCTATAACAGGAACAAATGGTAAGACTACTACAACTACTTTAACTTATGAAATAATGAAAGAGTATTATAAAGATAAAGTGTTCTTAACTGGTAATATAGGTTTTCCTATGATAGATTTAATAGGTAAAGTAAACTCTGGAGATTATGTAGTAATGGAAGTATCTGCGCAGCAACTAGAAAACTTCAAAGAATATAAACCTAATGTAGCTATATTTACTAATATTAGTGAAGCTCATATGGAATTCTTTAAATCACTTGATTATTATAAAAAATTAAAAGTTAAACTATTTAGTAATCAAACTAAAGATGATGTAGCAATACTTAATTATGAAGATAAAGAGGTATTAAATTTAACTAAGGATATTAAATCTACTAAAAAATATTTCTCGTCTAAGAATAAAGTTGAAGGGACTTATTTAGTAGGTGATAATATTTATTATAATGGTGAATATGTTATTAGTAGATCTGATATTAAAATAGCAGGTATGCATAACGTAGAAAACGTTATGGCTGCTATTACAGCTGTTAAAGAATATGGTGTTTCTAATGAAGCAATTAAAAAGATAGTATCTACATTTAATGGTGTAGAACATAGACTAGAATTTTCAGGAGAAGTAAATACAAGAAGATTCTATAATGATACAGAAGCAACTAATATTAAGTGTACTCAAATAGCATTATCTTCATTTGATACTGATATATTTGTTATACTTGGTGGTCTAGAAAGAAATCAAAATTTTGATGACTTAATTCCATTTAGTGAACATGTTAAAGGAATACTAGCTATTGGAACTTGTAGAAATAGAGTTAAAGAATATGGTGATAAGATAGGAGTTCCGGTAATAGTATCAGAATTTTTAAAAGATGGATTTAAGAAACTATATGATATTTCTACCCCAAACTCAGTTATATTATTATCTCCTGGATCAGCTTCTTGGGACCAATATAAAGAGTGTGAAGTTAGAGGAGCAGAGTTTAAAGACTTAGTTAAGAAATTAAACGAATAATATTAATAAAAAATGAGATTTTTATCTCATTTTTTTATTGAATAAAATCCATTATTTTTATATAATTATTATATATATAATATATATATAATAAAAGCGTAATGGATGGTGGATAGTATGAGGGATACACTAAAGAATCTAAGTAAGAAAAAAATAATAATATCAGCAATATTAATAGTATTGCTTGTTTTTATGGTTGATTTAATAACTATATTAAAACCATCTATTAAAAATATTAAGATATCTAAAGTAATATCTAATACTAAAACACTTAGTGCATCAGTTATAGATGGAGTATCTGAAGGAGTTGCTTCTAATAACTATGATGAGATAAAATATCAAATCAAAGTAGAGAAAGAAAATGATAGTGATGAAGCTGTTATTACTGGAACTCTAACAGATAATGAAAATAAATATGCTAGATTTAAAGATGTTAAAGATGCAGTAGTTACTAATAATGGTAAAACTATTACTATAACTACTACAAGAAAAAATATAACTATTACAGTTATAGTTGAAAATGCCCCATATGGAGTAACTATTAATCCATCGTTTACTATAAATAGTATTGATTCTAATAATTCAAATATTAATGTAGAACCAGTAACTATTACAGGTAAATCTGTAGAAGGAATTATTAAAGATGAAAATGGAACTCTTTATAATGGAGTAGAATTATCTTTAGTTAAAAATGGAAATGAAGTAAAAAGAACTTATGCTAAAGATAATGGCAAATATGTATTTAGTTTAGGTAGTGTTGACAACTATGAAGTAAAATTAGTAGAAAGTAAATATAAGATTGTTAGATATGAAGAAGAAACTACAGATTCTAATAGAAGAGTTTTAAACATCGTTATTAAAGAAGTAGAACCATTTACTTTAAATATGAAGAAAACTATAACTAAATTAGATTTAGTTATAAATGGTAAAAAAGAAACATTTAATTATAATGACGAAACTAAAGTATTAAGAAGTATTAAGAATGCTAAAACTATTGAGGGTTCTATTTACTACAATATTTATATTAAAAACGAAGGCGAAGTAAAAGGAACTATTAGTGCAATTAAAGATATTATTCCAGAAGGATTATCTTTTGATGAATCTAAAAATCCAGGATGGACTAAAGAAGATAATAATTTATTCTATACTCCATTAGAAGGGACTGAATTAGAAGCATTTGAAAAAACTAGCGTAACACTAGTTCTTGATATCATAAAAACAGATGAAGCTAAAAGTTTTGTAAACAAAGTTATTGCTTCAGGAGATGATTATAAATATGTTGTTTATTATTTAAATAATAATATTTATAAAGAATTATATGTTATTAATTCTGATAAGATTGATGATATTAATCCTAATGTAGAAAACTTTGTTGGTTGGTATACTGATAGAAGTTATACAAATAAATATAATTTTAATAATACTGTTACTAAAGATATAGCTTTATATGGAAAGATTGATAATAACAAGTATAATGTTACATTTATAGATAAGAATCCAAATAATAATGTTGAAACCATTCTTGCTACAGTTGAAGTTCCAGAAGGAGATCCAGTAGATCTTGTTAATCATCCTGAATACAACGGTTATACATTTAAGTGTTTCACTTTATATAGCAGTTGTTATAATGATGATCCTATAACTGGTGATACTGAGTTATATACTTCATATGAATTAGTAGACTATGATATTAACTATGATTTAGATGGTGGAACAGTTGCTGTTGGTAATCCTAATAAATATACAGTAAGAGATGAAATAACTCTTAATAATCCTACAAAAGAAGGATATACATTCCTTGGATGGACAGGAACAGGATTAGATGCACCAACATTACAAGTAACAATTCCTGTTGGTTCAACCGGAGAAAGAAACTATACGGCAAATTATCAAATAAATAGATCAACATTAACTATTAATCCTAATGGTGGAACATATGAAGATAATTCATCACTAGTTCCATTTACTGAAGACTATGGAACAATTAAAGTTATTAGTGAATCGGGAAGAAGAGGATACAACTTCTTAAGATATGTTCATACAGGTGGCGGAACTTATCAAAATCTTGTTTATACATTTGATGACATTGATGGAACTTTAATTGCAGAATATGAAATCATAAACTATGGAATTACTTATGATAATATTACTGAAGAAGAAAGAGCGTTCTTAATTAATCCTACAGAATATAATGTTGAAACGGAAACATTTACTTTAAGAAATCCAAATACCAGAGTAGATGGTAGTGGTAATAGTTATCAAGATTTCTTAGGCTGGGATGACGGTAATGGAAATGTTTCATTAACTGTTACTATTTCTAAGGGCTCAATTGGAGATAAATCTTATACTGCTGTTTGGAGAGAAAATGGGGATGAATATGGTATTACATATAATCTAAATGGTGGGGCATATGAAACTGGTAAAACAAATCCAAGTACATATACAAGACAAACCGCTACATTTACTTTAAATAATCCTTCAAAAAATGGATATACATTTTTAGGATGGACAGGAACTGATTTAACAGGTAATACGGTTACAGTAACTATTCCTAAAGGATCAGCAGGAGATAGAGCATATACAGCTAATTATGAAATTATTCCATATGAAATACATTATCATGGATTAACTACAGAAGAAGAAACTACTTTAAGTAATCCAACTGGATACAATGTTGAATCAAATCCAATTACATTAGCTAATCCAACTAGAACTGGTTATGAATTTATTGGGTGGAGTGGAACTGACATAGATGATAAATCTACATCAGTATTAATTCCAACCGGTTCAACTGGAGATAGAGATTATACTGCTAATTTTGTTCCAATTGAATATTCATTAACTTATACACTAAATGGTGGAGATTATGAAACTGGTAAAACTAATCCACCAAAATATACAATTGAATCTGATTTAATTACATTAAATAATCCAAGTAAAGAAGGCTATAACTTTATTGGATGGTCAGGAACAGACCTTGTTGGTAATACTAATATGGTTGTTACTATTCCAACTGGTTCAATAGGACACAGAAGTTATCTAGCTAATTACGAACCAATTGAATATACAATTACTTATGACTATGATGGCGGAGCGCTTCCTAGTGGAGTAACAAATATAGACCGTTATACTATAGAAAGCCCTGAAATTACATTTAATAGTCCGGAAAAAGAAGGGTATAACTTTACTCATTACACTATGGGTTCAGATATTATAACTAGTATTCCAACTGGATCTATGGGTAATAAATTATTAAAGGCTAATTATCAAATTAAGAAATTTAATGTTAATTTCTATAATAGTGATTTGATTTATCATCAAGAAGAAGTTGATTGGAATAAAACAGCAATTGAACCTTCAACAATTCCTGAAAAAGCACATCACATATTCTTATATTGGTCAGGAGATGGAACTAATCCTTATGAGTTTAGTACACCAATAGTTCAAGATAAGAATTTATATGCTATTTATGAGGAGGTTATAGCTCCTACAATTACACTTGATCCAATACTTGATGAAACTACTAATAGAACTTGGGTATGTAGTGATTCAAATAATACTAGTTGCGGTGTAACAGTTACTATTACTTCAGATCATACGGATTATGAATTATATTACAAAATAGGTGATGGAGAAACTCATTTATATACTGAACCATTTAAAGTATACGAAAATGTAACTATTACAGCATTCTCAAAGAAGAGTAATATATTCTCAGCTGAAACAAATGAAGATGTAATAAATGTTGACTCAGTCGCTCCTACAATTAATAATCCTGGAACAGGAGCTATGTCATTTAATATGACAGTTAGTGGAACTGCTCAAGATGCTGGATCTGGCGTTAAGCAATTTACTTTATATGTAAAAGAAAAAGACGCATTAGATTTTGATCCTGCATTTACTTATACTTCAGAAGTATTTGATGGTATTAAAGATCATGCTGAAAATTATGATCATACATTCTATGGAGTAGAAGATAATACTGAATATATTGTTAAGATAGTTGCTGAAGACTATGTTGGTAATATATCTGAAAAAGAAGTTGAAGTTAAAACTCATCCATATGTTGCAAGAGTTGTTGGTAAAAATAATATGCTTTGGTATACAGTTGATCCTGATACTAAAGAGTTTGTAATAGAAGATGGTAAAGAATTCTTATTATTTGATAGTATTCAATCTGCTATTAATTATTGTGCTGAAATTCAATGTACTATTCAAACTAATTCAATACTTCCAATTGTTAATGAAAGCTCTATTATAGGTATTAATCAAAATATAACTATAGATTTAGATGGAAGAGGAATTGTAAGTGATGAAAGTGCCACATTTGTTAATAATGGAGAACTTCATATAGTAGATAGAAATCCTAGATTAAATGGTACTGAACATGAATCAATTGGATTTGTTAATAATACAGTTGGTACAGGTATTGTTAATAATAATATTCTAATTATAGGAGATGGTTCTTCAGAAGCATCTGATTCATTTATTTATCCTGAATTAGATAGACCTATAATTGAAGGCAAAACTACTGCTATTGAGCAAAACAAAGAATTACATTTCTATGATGGTAAGATTAAGTCTGATGGACAAGCTATTACAGATAATGGTGATGATGTAATTACACAATATTCTTATAACGTAATAATATATACTGAAAATAATCAAAATGTTGCTTCATTGGATAGAGTAACAGATCCTGAAGCAAGAATAAGAAGTACTTATTATGCTAAGTTAAAAGTTAATAATGCTGAAAATGCATTTGATTCTTCAAGGGCAGGAACTGTTGAATCTGAAGAAGCAAAATTATTATCTAAGATTAAGCAAGCAGCTGATTATGGATTTATATATGATACTGTTAATGATGAAATATATAATGGCAATAATTCTACTGCTAGTACAACTGCTTTATCATATTTAAAAATTGATTTAACTAATGAAACTAATGATCAATATTTAATGTTTGATACATTTGTAGATTCATATAATGCTAATTCATATGGATTTATTTCATTAAGTGATTCTTCAAGTAATCAAGGAACAATAATGTATAAAACTACTGGTAATGATGTAGTTAATTCTAAAGTATTATTCCTAGAAAAAGGTAAAGTACATTATGTTTACTTTGGATTTACTAAAGGTGGAGGAGACATTAACGTTTACGAAACTTTTAAGATAACTAATTTAAAACTTTTAGGAGAAAGACAAACTTCAAGTGAATTTACTTTATATAATGATCCTAATTATTATTCGTTTGAAAAAAATAACGATGGTAAATATGCTAGTACTAATGGATATGGTATTGGAGGATATGCTCATTCATATGCTATATTTGATTTAAGAAATGAAACTGATGATGTTAATCTATTATTAGACATTAGTGTAGATACTGAAAATGGTTATGATACTGCATATGTATATTTATCTGATAATACTGCTTATCAAGATAAAGATACTACTACAGGTAGATTAATTTTCTTAAAAGGTAAAAATTTAAATAAACTATATAATATTACACTTGAACATGGTAAATTAAATTATGTTCACTTTGGTTATTGGAATTATCATAGTAGTCATGCTGGACCAGATAGTTTTATTATAAACAGTATCACTCTTAGTAAAACTAAATCTGAAAGTGTAATACCTACTGCAACTATTGAACATAATCAAACTGATACTTATTATTTTGATAAGATAGATTATGAACCAGTATGGAAAGATTTATCAGGTAATGATAATAACTTTAACTTATCGTCTAATCTTAGATATGATGAAGTTAATAAAGGATTTATATTTAGTGGAGATAGTTACGGTTACATAGAAAATTCTAGTTTTGGATTAACAGATTATGAAGAATCTGTATATGTTGAGTATTCAACTACAAATACAAATAATGCTATATTCTATATGGGTTCTAATAAAGAAAAAATAGGACTTGGATTATATAGTAATAATTTCACTATATCTCAAGGATCTAGAACTAAAACATTTACTAAACCTGATAATTATTCTGATGGTAATAAACATAGTTTATTATGTACTTATAAAGATGGTGTATATAATTTATACTTTGATGGAGAACCTTTAGTGGCTAGAAATGGTACAGATTATTGGGGATCAGTTAATGCTAATACATATATTAGTGGTAGAGGAAATAGAGATTATCCATTTAATGGTGAAATATATGCAGTAAAAGTATATAATACTGCTATTACACCAGAAGATATGGCTACAGTAAGTCCTGTTGTTAATCTTGATGGAAATGATGCTCTTATTCCTACAGATTCGTCTTATATTAATAATAATTCTTATGTACATAACTCTAGTGCACATTCATATTTAACTTACGATTTAACAAATGTAGATAGTGATAAATATCTATATGTTAATACTAATATAAGCAGTCAATCTAATTATGATATAGGTTATATAAAGGTTACTGATACAACTGATTTACCTGTTAATGATTCTAATAATTATTTAACTGTAAGTGGTTCTTATGATAATCAATCTGCAGTTATTAAACTAACTAAAAATAGAGTAAACTATGTTCACTTTGTATATACTAAGAATAGTTCTAGAAATGATGGATTAGATAGATTCCTTATTAAAGATGTAAGATTATTTAATACATTAGAAGACGCTTATTCAGTTGATAAGAATGCTTATAGTAAAGTTAATCAATATTATTTTGATACACCTGTATATAATACAGATGTTGATACAATAGAAATACTTAAAGATATTACTTTAGATACATCTATTACTGTTCCTCAAGAAAAGAAGGTAATATTAGACTTAAATGGATTTACATTAACTACTAACGTAAATGACTTTGTTATTAGGAATAATGGTGATTTAACTATTATAGATAGTGATTATGAAGAAAGACATACTAAAAATATTGATTATGTAACAGAACAATCAAGATTATATGAAGAAGCTAAAACTCAGTATTTAGCTGATAAAGCTGAATATGAAGAATATGCTGGATTATGTGATGGATGTTCAGTTAGTGAGGAATATAAAATAGACCATATACTAGATTATGCTGATGAATATGGAATTATTCTTGATCCATACGTATTTGATTATGTTTCAGATAGTGAGGATAAAGAACAAGTATTTAGTGTGCCTTTTTCAGGAACATATAAACTAGAAGTTTGGGGTGCACAAGGAGGATCTGCTCCTGGCTATGCTGGTGGTTATGGTAGTTATTCAGTTGGTGAAACTGAGTTAACTAAGAATTCATCAATATATGTTAATGTTGGTGAAGCTGGTTCTTCTACAAATACTGGAATATTAGAAAACACTTATAATGGTGGTGGAATAGCTTCCGGCCAAGCTTGTGGTAATGTAACTAATAGATATGGAAGTTCTGGTGGAGGAGCTACATCTATTGCTACTATATCGGGACAAATTAAAGATTTAGATGAAGAAAATGATAAAGATAAATTATTAATCGTTGCCGGTGGAGGTGGCGGTGGTACTAATATTGCTAATGCTTGGTATGCTGGTGCAGGAGGACACGGTGGTGGTTACATAGGTAATTCCGGACAGTTAGTTAGAGCAGATGATTTAAATTTACCTTCAGCAGGTGGATCTCAAATAGAAGGTGGATATCTTGGATCAATTATGACAATAACAGTTCCTTATCAAGAAGAGTCTGGTAGTGGCTTATTTGGACTTGGTGGTAGCGCTCCTACATTTGAATGTGGTGATGGCGGCGGTGGAGGCGGTGGCTTCTACGGCGGCGGCGGTGGTAACCAATGCGGTGGTGGTGGAGGTTCTGGTTATATTGGAAATTCACTACTAACTAATAAAAAGATGGTATGTTATAATTGTGCTGAAAACTCTGATGAAGCTACTAAAACAGTTAAGACTACATGTGCAAATGCTACTGCTACAGAAAACTGTGCTAAATCATCTAATGGTTATGCTAAAATTACATTATTAACTCTTGATGAAAGTGAAATAACATCCTATAGAGAACAATTAACAAAGACATATAATATTAAACAAGAACCAAGATTTATAGATTATCTTGATGATATCGATTTTGATGGAACAATTAATATTAATCAATTAACTCCAGATGACGAAGTTAGCTTTAATAATATTGTATCTGATGATAGAATTGGAAGTATTATTTCTACAGGTTCTAATATATTATTAAATGAACAATATGGTACTTTAACACTTAGAAATAGTACTATTAATATTAATGTTAATTCAAAAAATGGTGTTCATAATAGAGGTTTATTAGTATTAGATGAAGGTGCTGAAATAAATGCTAATAACGCTAGTTCTATTGGTGTATTTAATGAATCTAATGGTTCTGTTATTGTAAATGGTGGAGTAATAAATGCTAAAGGTTCATCTTCTATCGGATTATTAAATAGAAGTGATAATCCTTCAATAAATGGTATTAAAATTATAACTTCTCAAACTAACGCTATTGGTTTAAGAAACGAGGCTTTAAATGATATAACATTTACTAACTTAGATTTAACTGGTAGTGGTATTGGATTTAGAGAATTTTCTTCAGGTAATACTGTAATATCTAATTCTAATATTAAATCTACTGGTAATAGTTCATTCTATAATGCAGCTCAATCTAGACCAAGTAAATTAATTATTAATACATCTAATTTATATGGTCAAATGACACTTCATGAATCACCAAAAGATATAGTTGTTAATAATTCTACTTTGACTACAATTAATAATTCTTATGGTATGTTAACTGTTAATTCATCTAGCTTTAATTCATTAGAGAATTATGGTGAAACTACAATTAATGATTCAACTCTTACTAGTAGTGAATCTGTAATAATAAATTATGGTAGGGGTATTAGTAACCAAACACAAAGTGCATCTAAGTTGTTTTTAAATAATTCTATTATTAATTCAACTGCAACATCTAGTGTTTCAGTAATAACAAATAATAATTCAATGACAATATTTAATACAGTATTTAATAATACTAAAGGTACTAAATCTACTGTTATTACTAATGCTAATCCGGGATATAATGATGCATGGATATATAATAGGGAAATAGCATATTTAAATATTATTGGTAATACTACTATCGATCCTAGTTTTGGAACAGCTATTAGTAATAATGGGACTGTCATATTAGGAACTAATGAAAAAGGTGTTAAAGAAGAATATACTTATGGTTATACAGGAAAACAAGAAGTATTTGTTGCTCCTGAAACTGGTATATATAAATTAGAAACTTGGGGAGCATCTGGTGCATATACTTATAACTGGGGCTGCTATATGTCTAGTTGTGAGGCATATTATAGAGGTGGTCTTGGTGGATATGCTTCTGGTACTATTTCTTTAACAGCTGGTGATACATTATATGTTCACGTTGGTGGACAAGGATCTAATGGTAAAGCAGGAGATGCTGTTACTGGATACTATGGTTCATATAATGGTGGTGGTGCTGGTACAGGAAATATTGGTGGATGGCCAACAGGTTCTGGTGGTGGTGCTACAGATATTTCATTATCAGCTGAAGATAATACTTGGTATTATGATAATGGTGTTGCTTCATCTAGAAGAAGTTCTTCATCTTATGCACAAAGATTAGTTGTTGCAGGTGGAGGATCTGGTGGAGCAAATATATATAATTCTTATGGTGGTTATAATGTTGATATATCAACATCTAATCTTGGATATGGTGCAAGAAATGGTGGAGGAGGATATTATGGTGGTTCACGTGGTATAGGTGGTTCATCATATGTATCTGATACTTTAACTGATATAGTTTATAAAACTGGTGAAGAAGAAATGCCTAGTTATACTACTTCTTCTTTAATGCAAGGTAACTATGGTAATGGTTATGCTAAGATTACTTTATTATCTTCTGAAGAAAATTCTAAAGTTTTATATACTCCTAGTATATCTGCAACTAATTATGGTATTACTGGTCCTGGTAAAATAATATATTATGATGGAACTATTAATGCTAAAGTAGCAGTTAATTCTGAAATAAATACTGTTCCAGATAATTATGATATATATAATACAATTGACAGTAATACTAATGAAAAAATGATTTTAGTTGCTAATAATGATTCAAGACCAGTAGAATCTGGTGAAGAATTTGTAGCAGCTATAGGAAATGCTAAATATACTACAATTCAAAATGCTATTGATGCATCTAATAATGGCGATCAAATAGATTTACTTGTTAATATTGAAGAACAAAATAAGATTGTTATTCCTAATACTAAGATAATAACAATTGATTATAAAGGTCATACAGTTAAATCATATAATCCGAAATATTTATATGAAAACCATGGTAATTTAACTATTAAAGATAGTACAAATACATTAAGTGTTAATACATTTATGGGTGATAAATACATCTATAATGATGGAACTTTAAATGTAAGCAAGATATTTATTGATAATCATGATTATTCAATTAATATAATTGAAAATAATGAAGGAACTGTAACTCTTGATAGTGTAAAATTAGAATTTGGTAACCATAGTAATAGTGATTTAAACGCAATTACTAATACTGAAAATGGAGTTGTTACAATAAATGACAGCACTATAAGAATTTATTATAAGAATTACTTGATAAGTAATAATGGAACATTAAATGTTAATAATACTAATTTAATTAGTTATAATAGTGCTCCAATGATTATTAATAATTCTACAGGTAATGCAATCTTAGATGGTAATACATTAAGTTTAGAATATACTCGTAATAACTATGGTATGTCTATGTTAAGTAATAGTGGTAATGCTACTGTTAAGAACATGACTGGTGCTGTAAGTATAGCTAATTCTGGTATTATTAATGATGCTTCGGGAATATTAACATTAGAAGATAATAATGTTACTACAGGTAAAGTTGTTAGTTCTGGTTTATTAATCATTAATAGTGGTACTTATGGTATTGGAATAAGCCTAGAAGGAGTAGGTAAAGCAATTGATAATACCGAAAACTTATATTCGTTAATAATGCATAACGGTACTATTAATACAACTTTATCTAGAAGTACTTCAGCTATAACTAATATTGAAAATGGTACTATTAGTGTTACTTCTGGAGCTGCTATTAGTAACTCTGGTGCAGGTATTATTAATCTTGGTATTAATGATGGATCAGTTGATCCAAAAGCTAGTACTAAACCTATAATTACAGGTAAAACATATGGTATTTATACTTCTAATCCATCTGTTGTAGTTAATTTATATGATGGTATTGTTAGTGGACAAAAATCATTTAATACTACTATTGGAACAACAGAAACAGGATATTCAATTGCTCGCGAATATGATTCTGTTAGTGATGTAGAAACTAAGTATTTAACTAATGATCCTATGTTTACTAATGATACACAAGGTATTAATTATAGTTCAGTTACTGAATTAAATGATGCTATTACAAATGGTTTAGTAAATAATAATGACGTTATTAAAGTTTATAGAAATATAACTATTAATCAAAATGATGATACAATTACTATTCCTATAGGATTAAAACTAACATTTGATATTAATAATAAAATAGTAGAAAAGAATAATAATGCTTTATTTACTATTAATGGTGAATTAGATGTTATTGATTCTGTTAATAATTCTACTGGTAAAGTAGATTCTATGAATGGTTCAATATTTGTTAATAATGGAACATTAAATGTTATTAGTGGAACTTTAAGTTCAGAAAAATCATCTATTGAATCTGAAGTAATTAAGAATAATGAAAATGCCACTTTAAGTATATCTGGAGGTACTTTAACTAAGTATTATGATGCTTTAGGATATAGGAATTATAATTCTGGTTCTATAGTTAATAATAGTGGTATTGCTAATGTAACAGGTGGAACTTTCTATTCAAATAGTTCTTACGTTAAAATTAATTATAAAAGAACAGATAATGGCCCAGATTATATATATTCTTCAGCAGTATTTAAAAATAAAACTACTGGTATATTAACTGTTACTGGCGGTGATTATACTGGTATAAATAGTAATATGTGGATTGATGCTGATAGTTCATGGAGTACTCCATATAATGATACTAAAGGTGAGTTAATATATAACCATGGAACTGCTACTATAACAGGTATTACATCACATAACTCTCATATTGGTGCTAACCATGGAACTCTTACAATGACTAATGTAACTATGCCTGATATAATACATATTAATGGTCATTCATGGCATGGTGGATCACATGTAAGTTTCTATAATGAAGGAACTGTTACATTTGATTCATGTTCATTTACTACATATGCTCATTTTGCAGAGAATATAGGTAATATGGATATTATTAATACTACTATTGATAGACTTGGTAACGGTGTTGTATATTATGCTTCTAATTATGATGAAATAACTAGAGGTGGTAAAAACTCATATGTAATTAGAAACTACTATAATTCATCTAATAGTAATGAATTGAATATAGTTAATTCTTATATTTATAATAAGGGCAGCGGTGAAGTATTTGAAAATAGAGGTAAGTTAAATATAACTAGTACTACTATTGAAGCTTCTAATAATAATGCTATTAATAACTATAATGCTACATTAAATGTTAAAGGTAATAGTTCGGTTACATCTGCTACTAATGCATCTGTATATGTTAATGCATCTACATTTACTATTGGTGAACCAATAGAAGTTGATGGAGCTGTTTCTAAGACAAAACCTGATATTAAAGGGAATACTTATGGTATCGAAACTGCTGGTAGTTCTACAATTAACTTCTATGATGGTATTATTTCTGGTAAAACAAATACTATTAATACTTCAATTAATAATATTGAAACTGGATATATGTTAATTAATGATACAGATGGTGATTATAAGACTAATTACTTAGATAGAATAGAAATAATTCAAAATATTACACAAGCTACACCTAGTGATGAAAAGAAATATTACGATTTAAAAACTGCTTTTGAAGATGCAAATGATGGTGATACACTTCAAATGATTGCTAATTATACTAATTTACCTACTGATGAAACAGTAATAAATAATCATAATGTTATATTTGATTTAAATGGTAAATATATAAAACAATCAAATAGTTTATTAATTACTAATAATGGAACATTAACTATTACTGATAATACTCAAGATAAAGAGGGTAATATCATGCTTATTACAGGCACTAATGTAATAGATAACTATGGAACTCTAAACTTTATTGCAGGTAAGATATCTACTAGTGTTTCTGGTAAAACTCTTGTTATTAATAGAGCAAATGCTACTTTAAAAATGAAGAATAATGCTATATTATATACTTCTGCAGAAACACAATTAATTGATAACTATGGTGAAACATATATTTATAATGGAGCCTATTTATATACATATAATTATAGAATAGTTACAAACAATAATATTCTAGAAATCATAGATTTAAATAATGATGATGATAATAATACATCAAGTACTTATTCAGCACCATGGTTATATAATTATGGTGTAAGTTCTAGTGGATATGAAGGAAATAATAGGGCGGCTATAGGTACTTCTACTGGGGCTACTACTACAATTTATGGTGGTACATTTGGTAATGGTAGTACTACTGATCCATCTGCTTGTAAATTATTGGATAATGGTGGAACAACAAATATTAAAAATCTAGAATTCTATGCATCAGTAATTGGTCATAATACTGGTACTTTAAATATAGAAAATTCTAATTTATATAACTTCTATGGATTCTTTACTAGAGGTGGTACTTCAACATTTAAGAATGTAAATATAAGTGCTGCAGGAAGTTCAGAGCATCATGGAGGAACATTAATATTTGATAATGTTACTGTTACTAGTAATGCAGGTCAATTTATTGATAACTGGGGTTATCATATGATAATTAGAGATAGTAACTTCTCAGTTTATAGAGATGGAGTATTCCTTGGTAGATCAAGTAGTATATTTGATATTAAAGATTCTACTTTTGATATTAATAGTCCTATAGCATTTTCTTCTTCAACTGTTGATTTAGATAATGTTTCTATTCATTCAACAGTAGGAGTTATTACATCTTCTGGATCAGTTAATATTCATAATAATTCATCTATTACATCTGATTCCGGTGATGCTATTAGAACATCTGGAATAATAAATATATTAGATACCTCTACAGTTAAATCTAGTGGTGGTTACGGTATATTTATTGATGGTAATGGTGTATTAACACTAGGTGAAATAGGTGGAGTTCCTGATCAAACACTTCCATATGTTGAAGGTTCTACTTATGGTATTTATAGAAATACTCAAACATCAACATTTAATTTCTATGATGGTTTATTAGTTGGTCAATCAGGACCTAATGCTCTATATGGAGGATTAAATAACGTAGAAAGTGGCTATGAAACTGAAGATATAGTTCTTACAGATCCATTAGATAATATTCAAAAACATAATGAATACTTAGTAGTTAGTGCTACTTCAGTAGCAGTAGCAAAAGTAGGTACTTATTCATTTGCATCCGTTGGTACTATTACTCCTTCTGATGCACTTCAAAATGCTGTTAACTTTGCTAAAGGTAATGGAACTAATATTAGAAATGTAGATTTACTTACTAATATTGATTTAATTAATGATCAAAGAATAGTAACATCTACAGTTCCAATTACTATTAATACTAATGGATATAATATTAATCAAAATAGCACTTATTATTTAAGTAGTAATATTACATTAAATAATAATAGTTTAGGAGGTAATATATCTAGAATAATTGCTGATATATTTGATTTATCTTATAATCCAATAGATATAATTGTATATGAAATGAATGATGAAACTAATTTAGATTCATTAAATATATATATATTATATAAAGATGGTGAAAAGGTTGGACTTGAAAAGGAAGAACTAGGAAGATATAGATATAAAGGTAATAATGAAGAATTAATTCCTATTAAAGGAAGATTATATATTGATAATTTATCTAAAGGTTCATATAGACTTGAATCTAGTGATAATAAATATATAGAATTTAGTATTGATGATGATGGTAATTTAAGTGGTAATGTTACTGAAAATACTAAGAATAGTAGTTCTTCATCTGCTACTGCTAAATCTGAAGCAGAATTAATACTTTCTATTCAAACAGGAATTATAAAACATTATTATATTTTAGCTATAATTCCTTCAGTTTTATTAATAATTTTACTATTATTAATAATGAAAAAATATAAAGAGAGAAATGAATAAATTTCTCTCTTTTTTGTTGAATAAAATTATTATTTTTTATATAATTATTATAAGGATAATAAAAGTATAATGGATGGAGAATAGTATGAAAGAATCTTTAAGAAAATTAAAAACTAAAAAGATTATAATTTCAGCAATAATAGTATTATTATTGTTTTTTATGGTTGGTTTATTAACTATATTAAAACCATCTATAAAAGATATTAAAATTTCTAAAGTATTAACTAATACTAAGACTTTATCAGCATCCGTTATAGATGGTGTATCTGAAGAAATAACTTCTAATAACTATGATGAGATTAAATATAAATTAGAAGTTAATAAAGATGATTTAGATACAGCGGTTATCACAGGTACACTATCAGATAAAGAAAATAAATATGCAAGATTTAAAAAGACTAGTGATTCAGAAGTATCTGATGATGGAAAAACTATAACTGTTACTACTACAAAAAATAAAGTAACAATAACTGTTATTGTAGAAAATGCACCATATGGAATCACATTTAAACCAAACTTTAATATTAATAGTGAAGACGAATCAAAATCTAAAATAAATGTTGATCCAGTAACTATTACTGGCAAATCAGTAGAGGGTACTGTGTTAGATGAAAATGGTACTATATATACTGGCATAGAACTAAGTTTGTTTAAGAATGGCGAAGAAATAAAGAAAACTTATTCTAAAGAAGATGGTAAATATGTATTTAGTTTAGGTAATCTTGATTCTTATGAAATAAAACTTGCGGAAACTAAGTATAAATTAGTTAGATATACTGAAGAAACTACTGATCAAAATAGAAGAATTCTAAATCTAGTTATTAAAGAAGTTGAACCATTTACTTTAAATATATCTAAAACTATTAGTAAATTAGATTTAGTAATTAATGGTAAAAAAGAATCATTTAATTATAATGATGAAACTAAAGTATTAAAGAGTATTAAGAATGCTAAAACGATTGAAGGTTCTATTTATTATAATATTTATCTAAAGAATGATGGAGAAGTAAAAGGAACAATATCAACAATTCAAGATGTTATTCCAGAAGGTTTATCTTTTGATGAAAGTAAAAACCCAGGATGGACTAAAGAAGATAATAATTTATTCTATACACCTTTAGAAGGAACTGAATTAGATGCATTTGAAAAAACTAGCGCAACGCTAGTTCTTGATATTGTAAAAACAGATGAAGCTAAAACTTATATTAATACTGCTATAGCACATGGTGATGATTATAAGTATGTTGTTTATTATTTGAACGGAAATATTTATAAAGAATTATATGTTATTAATTCTGAAAAGATTCAAAATATTAATCCTAATATAGAAAACTTTGCTGGATGGTATACAGATAGAAATTATACTAATAAGTATAACTTTAGTAATGAGGTTACTAAAGACTTAGCATTATATGGAAAGATTGAAAACAAAAAATATAATGTAACATTTATTGATAAGAATCCAAATAATAATGTAGAAACTGTTCTTGCTATAGTAGAAGTTTCAGAAGGTGAATCGGTTACTTTAGTTGATCATCCTGAATACAATGGATATACATTTAAATGTTTTGAATTATATAATAGTTGTTATGATGATGAACCAATAACTGGAGATACTGTAATTTATACTTCTTATACTATCAATAATTATGATATTGAATATGATTTAGATGATGGAGTAGTAGCAGTAGCTAATCCAACAAGTTATACAGTTAAAGATTCGTTTACACTTAATAATCCAACAAAAGAAGGATTTACATTTATTGGCTGGACAGGAACTGATTTAACTAATACAACTAAAACAGTAACTATTCCTGAAGGTTCAACTGGTAAGAGAACTTATACTGCACATTATGAGATTAATAGATCAACATTAACTGTTAACCCAAATGGTGGAACATATGAAGATAATGCTTCATTAGTAACATTTACTGAAGATTATGGAACTTTAAAAGTTCTTAGTGAATCAGTAAGAAGAGGTTATAACTTTAGAAGATATGACCATGTTGGTGGAGGAACTTACCAAAATCTAACATACTTGTTTGATAATGATGATGCTACTTTAACTGCAGTTTATGAAATAATAAACTATAGTATTACATATGAAAATATTACTGATGCTGAAAGAACTACATTAAACAATAAAGTTGAATACAATGTTGAAACTGATACATTTACTTTAAATAATCCAAGTACAAGATTAGATGATCAAGGTAATAATTATCAAGATTTCCTTGGATGGGATGATGGTAATGGGAATGTTTCATTAACAGTTACTATTCCAAAAGGAAGTATAGGTGATAGAACTTATACTGCTGTCTGGAGAGAAAATGAAGATGATTATGGTATCACTTATGAATTACATGGTGGTTCATATGAAGAAGGCAAATCTAATTCAAGTACTTATACAAGACAAACAAATACATTTACATTAAATAATCCAAATAAAGATGGATATGATTTTATTGGATGGACAGGAACAGGTCTTTCATCAGCTACTGAAACTGTAACAATTATAAAAGGTTCTGCAGGTGATAGAGCATATGAAGCAAATTATCAAGTTATTCCTTATGAGATTAGATATCATGGATTAAATTCTAGTGAAGAAGCAGCTCTTAATAATCCTACAGGATATAATATTGAATCTAATTCGATAACTCTTACAAATCCAACAAGAACAGGATATGAGTTTATTGGATGGTCTGGAACAGACATTACTGATAAATCTACTTCAGTAATTATTCCTACTGGATCAACCGGAAATAGAGAATACACAGCAAACTTTAGAGAGTTAGAATATTCATTAACATACACACTAAATGGTGGTGACTATGAAACTGGTAAATCTAATCCAGATAAATATACAATTGAAAGTGATCCAATAACACTTAATAATCCTTCAAAAACTGGATATACATTTAAAGGTTGGTCAGGAACTGATTTGATCGAAAATGAAAATACTTTAGTTACTATTCCAACTGGATCAATTGGTCACAGAAGTTTCTTAGCAAACTATACACCAGTTGTTTATAATATTACATATGATTATAATGGAGGAAATCTTCCGGCTGGTATAACAAATCCTGATAGATATACTATCGAATCTGATGAAATAACATTTAATATACCAGAAAAAGAAGGCTATTCTTTCTTACATTATAAAGAAGGTAATAACATAATAACTAATATTCCAACAGGTTCAATAGGAGATAAGTCATTAAAAGCATATTATCAAATTAATAAATATAATGTTGTATATCATAATGATGATATTGTTTATGCTACTGATGAAGTAGATTGGAATACAACAACTACTGCTCCTAATGAAAATCCTACTAAAGCTCATGGTATATTCTTATACTGGTCAGAAGATGGAATAAATCCATACAACTTTAGTACTAAGATAACAGCAAATAAAGATTTATATGCAGTATATGAAATGGTTATAGAACCAGTTATTACATATACTCCAACATTAGATGAAACTACTAATAGAACTTGGGTATGTTCTGATTCAAGCAATGATTACTGTGGTGATACAGTAACTATTACATCTGGTAAAGATGATAGTGAATATACTTTATATTATAAGATTGGTGATAATACAGCAGTAGAATATACAGGACCATTTAAAGTATATGAAAATACTACTATTACAGCATTTGCTAAGAAGAGTGGTATATATAGTCCAAATATTGAAGAAGAAGTAATAAACGTTGATACTGTAGCACCAACAATAAATAATCCAGGAACTGGTGCTATGTCATTTAATATGTCTATAAGTGGTACTGCTCAAGATGCTGGATCTGGTGTTAAACAATTTACTCTTTATGTAAAAGAAAAAGATGCATTAGTTTATGATGATACATTAACTTATACATCTGAAGTATTTGATGGTATTATAGATCATGCTGAAAATTATGACCATACATTCTATGGAGTTCAAGATAATACTGAATATATAGTAAAAATAGTTGCTGAAGACTATGTTGGTAATATATCTGAAAGAGAAGTAGAAGTAGCTACTCATCCATATGTTGCTAGAGTAGTTGGAAAGAATAATATGCTTTGGTATACAGTAGATCCTGATACTAAAGAATTTATAATTGAAGATGGAAAAGAATTCTTAATGTTTGATAGTATTCAAACTGCTGTTGATTACTGTGCAGATGTTCAATGTACTATTCAAACTAATCCAATACTTCCAGTAGTAAATGAAAGTGTTACTGTTGACACTAATCAAATTATTACAATTGATTTAGATGGAAGAGGTATTACTAGTGATCAAAGCGCAACATTTGTTAATAATGGTGAACTACATATAGTAGATAGAAATCCAAGACTTAATGATCAAGATGAACATGAAAGTATAGGTTTCTTAAGTAATACTGTTAATAAAGCAATTGTTAATAATAACATTTTAGTAGTAGGCGAAGGTTCATCTGAAGCCTCTGAAACATTTATTTATCCTGAAATGGATAGACCTATAATTGAGGGAACTACTAATGCAATAGAACAAAATGATACATTCTATTTCTTTGATGGAAAAATATATGGCGATACTGTTGCATTATTAGATAATGGTGAAGATCCAATAACTCAATATTCATACAATGTAATATTTACTGGTGAAGGGGATAAAAATGTTGGTTATCTTGATAAAGTAACTGATCCAGAAGCAAGAATAAAGAGTACATATTATGCTAAGTTAAAAGTCAACAATGCTATTAATGCATTTGATTCATCTAGAACAGGTACTGTTACTACTGAATTTGCTAAGATGCTTTCAAAGATTAAACAATATGGTGATTATGGATTTGTATATGATGCTGTTAATGATGAAATATATAGTGGTAATAATTCTACTAGAAATACTACAGCAACATCTTATTTAAAATTAGATTTTACAAATGAAACTGAAGGAAAATTTATTACATTTGATACATTTATAGATTCTTATAATTCTAGTTCAGTTGGAACTATTTCTATAAGTGAAACGTTAAATAATACAGGAACAGAAATATTTAGAACTTATGGTAATGATGTATCTGGTACTAAAATGTATTATTTGGAAGCCGGTAAAACATATTATATATTCTTTAAATTTGTTAGAGCAGGTGGAGATTTAAACTTATTTGAAATGTTTAAGATAACTAATTTTAAAATCTTAGGTGAAAAACAGGAAACTGATTCTTTCAAAATATATAATGACTATAATTATTATCCATTTGTTAAACAAGATGATGGTAGTATTATTGATTCTAATATTGGATTAGAACGTACTACATGGCATTCTTATGCAATATATGATTTAAGAACTGCTTCTGAAGATATAAATTTATTCTTAGATGTTGAGTATAGATTAAGTAGATATTCTTCAGCTTGGATATATACTTCTAATAATGAGCAATATCAAGATTCAGGTGTAATAACAAATAGATATGCATATTTTAATAATCAAAGTGGTGGTACTGCTGGATCTACAACTATTAAAGTAGTATTAAAACACGGGGAATTAAACTATTTACATTTTTGCCATTATAACTATTATAATTATCAATATAATGATAGTTACTTTAAAATAAATAGTATTTCAGTTAGTCCTGTAACTCCTCAATATACCATTGAAAATAGTTCTTTATTACATAATGACAGTGATTCATATGTATTTGATACAATTTCTACTTGGGAAGATTTATCTGTAAATAGTAGTGATGCATATTTATATGGACCAGTTAAGAATCAAGAAGGAACAGGTTTATTATTTGATGGTAATGACTATGCTTCTTTAGGTCAAATAAATAATGATGAATTTACTTGGTATGCAAAATTTAAAGCTAATGCAAACGCTGGTGTTATTATTGCTAACTTTGAATCTGGTGGTGCTGGTATATCACTAGTTGATAATAAGATACGTGGTGAAGCTTATATTGATGGATCATATAGAGATATATGGGCTACAGAAGAAATAGAATATGGTAGAGATTATGAAACAGCAATTACATATAAAGATGGAGTATTTATTCTATATGTTGATGGAGTAGAACAAGATAGATATGAAGGAACTACATTAACTCATCCCGAAAGTAATACTGTTTTAATGCTTGGAGCAAATCCATCTGGATCTTCTGCAACTGATAAGTATTTAAATGGTACTATTTATAAAGTAAAAATATATGATAGAGAATTATCTTCAAATGAAATATTTAATGTTATTTCTACAGATGGACTAATTACTTATTTAGATGGTACTTCAAATGTTATAGCAAATAGTTATGTAAGTAAGAATAAAGGTGTTAATTCATCTACTGCTCATTCATATTTAGAATATGATTTAACTAATGTAGATAGAGATATGTATTTATATGTTAATACTCGTATCTCTGGAGAATATTACAATGATTTAGCATCGGTTACATTAACTACTTCTCCTGATTTTCCAACAGATACAACAGGAAGATATATATATACATATGGTGAATATGATAATCAAAGTGCTATTATAAGACTTCCTAAAAATCAAAAGAATTATTTACATTTCTATTATGAAAAAAATTATAGAAATAATTATTACGAAGATGTATTTATCATAAAAGAAGTTAAAGTATTTAATACTATTGAGGATGCTTATTCATATAATTCAAATAACTATTCAAAAATAAATAATTATTATTTTGAAAAACCTATATTAAATGAAAAGGTAGATACTATAGAAATATTAAAGAATATTACTTTAACTACATCATTAGTAGTACCAGAAGAAAAAGAAGTAATCCTTGACTTAAATGGATTTACTTTAACTTCACAATCAGATGATTATATTATTAAAAATAAAGGTAAACTAACAATAATTGATAGTGAATATGAAGATAGATTACAACAAAATGTTGATTATAAGATAGAACAAGCCAGATTATTTGAAGAAGCAAAAGCTAGGTATTTAGAAGATCTAGCAGAGTATCAAGAATATACTGGTCTTTGTGATGGATGTAGTTCAAGTGAAGAATATAACTTAGATCATCTTAATGTGGATTTTAATTATACTGGTGCATCTGAAGAATACATTGTTCATTATTCTGGAACATATAAATTACAAGTTTGGGGTGCTCAAGGAGGATATCGTTCTAACTCTAATTATGGAGGAAAAGGAGGATACTCTGAAGGTATAATTGAACTTAATAAAAATGATATTATTTATGCATTTGTAGGTGGTTCTGGAAATACAGGAGGAACTGCAGGTGGATTTAATGGTGGTGGTTCTAAAACTACTTATCCTGGTGGTGGTGGAGCTACTGATATGAGAGTTGAAGGTGATACTTTATATCACAGAATAATTGTTGCTGGTGGTGGTGGCTCTGATGGATCTACTAGTTACCCTGGTAAAGCAGGTGGTGGATTATCTGGTGTAACTGCTACTGAAACTAGCTATTGTTCTGGTGGCGAAGGAGGAACTCAAACTTCAGCTGGAACTAGAGGATCATTTGGACAAGGTGGTTCTGGTGGATATAATGCTAACGGCTGGGGCGGAGGAGGCTTCGGTGGTGCCGGCGGTGGAGGCTGGTACGGCGGAGGTGGTGTAAACCCTGATAGATCTGATGATGACCGCGGTGGTGGTGGAGGATCTGGATTTGTTTATACTGATTCTTCTGTTGAACCTGTTGAAGGATATCTTGTAAGCAATCATATTTTAACTAATGCTACTACTATAGTAGGAACTGAAGAAATTCCAACATATGATGGAACTTCAACTATGATAGGTAACTCAGGTAATGGATATGCTAAGATTGCTTTAATTCAATCTAATGAAGCTGACGAAGCAAGAGCAAATCTTTCTAAAACATATAATATAAAGGAAGAACCTCATTTAGTAGATTATCTTGATGGTATTGATTTTGATAGTTCAGTTGATATTAACAGTTTAGATATTAATTCAACTGGTTCATATAATAATACTGTTTCTAATTCTCCTAGTGGAGGTATTACATCAACTATTTCAAATATATTATTAAATGAACAATATGCTTCATTAGTAATCGATAGTGGAGCTATTAATGTAAATGTTAATTCTAAAGTTGGTGTACATAATAGAGGTAATTTAGTACTTACAGGTGTAGGATCTATAAATGCAAATAACTCATCTACTGTTGGTGTATTTAATGAATCTAATGGTTCTATATCTGCTAATGGCGGTGTTATTAATACGGTAGGTTCTTCAACTACTGGATTACTTAATAGAAGTGCTACAAGTATAATTAATGGTATTAAAGTAGTAACTTCTCAGTCAAATAATGTTGGTATAAGTAATGAAGCAATTTCTGATGTTTCATTTAATGATATTGATGTATCTGGTGCTGGTACTGGATTTAGAGAATTATCAGCAGGTAATACAATAGTTACTAATTCTAAATTTAAATCTACAAATAGTTATTCTTTCCAAACTAGTGATACAACATTCCCAGTAAAAATTGATATTTCTTCATCAAGCTTTTCTGGTACTTTTGCACTTGAATATGCACCTAGAATAGTTAGTATTGAGAATTCAACATTAACTTCAATTACAAATAGATATGCTAATTTAACTATTAATAATGCATCATTTAATTCTATAGAAAATAGAGGAGATACATTTATTAATGATGCTACTATTTCGGGTTCTGGTACTTTAATTAATAACTATGCTATTACTAAGCATACTGGTTCATATGGTGAAGATTATAATTCGGATATGGTAATAAAGAATAGTATTATTAATTCTACTGCTACTAGTGCTACAACAGTAATAAGTAATAATAATGATTTAATAATTGATAATGTTACAATTAATAATAAAAATAATGTAGCATCTACAGCTATTAGTAATTCACCTGGTTCTGATAAAGGTGCATATTTAACAATTATTGGAAATACATCTATTTCTTCATCATTTGGAACTGCTATAAGTAATACTGGTGTAGTAACTCTTGGTACAAGTAATAAAAATATTGGTCAATCATTTGATTATGGTTATACTGGTAAACAAGAAGTATTTACTGCACCAGAAGATGGATTATATAAATTAGAAACATGGGGAGCTTCTGGATCACCATATTTCGTAAGTAGAGATTTTGGATTTGAATATAGTGGTGGATATGGAGCTTATGCTTCAGGAGTTATTTCTCTTCATGAAGGAGATAAATTATATATCCATGTAGGTGAATTTGGACCTAACGGAACAAATGCTTATGGACCATCTTATTTTGGTGCATATAATGGTGGTGGATATAATGGACGTGTACGTGATTATTGGAACTGGGAAGGTTCTGGTGGAGGTGCAACAGATATCTCACTATCAGATGAAGACAACACTTGGTATTATGATAATGGTATTGCTACATCAAAGAGAAGTAATGCTTCTTATGAACAAAGAATTGTAGTAGCAGGTGGTGGAGGTTCATTATATAATGAAGGTTATGGAGGATATGATATTGCCCCTTCTTCATCTAGACTAGGATATGGTAATTCTGGTTCTGGTGGAGGATACTATGGTGGTACAGGACTTCATGGTGGTTCATCATATGTATCTGATTCATTAACAAATATTGTTATGAAAAAAGGTAATGAAGAAATGCCTGACTATGCATTAGCGGGTATTATGAAAGGTAACTTTGGTAATGGTTATGCAAAGATAACTCTATTAAATAATGATAATGAATATGTATCATCTACACCTTTTATTAATGCTATTAATTATGGTATTACTGGTTCTGGTAGAATTCGTTATTTAGATGGTACAATTAATGCTAAAGTTGCTGTTAATTCTGACATTGAATTAGTACCTGATAATTATGATATTTATAAGTCAATTGATGAAAATTCAAATGAAAAAATGGTATTAATTCCTAATGCAAATTCTAGACCTGTATCTGAAGGTGAAGAAGAATTTGTAGCAGCCATTGGTAACGCTAAATATACAACAATTCAAAATGCTATTGATGCATCAAATAATGGTGATGAAATAGATTTACTTGTTAATATAGAACAACAAAATACAATAGTTGTTCCAACAAATAAACAAGTAATAATTGATTATAATGGTCATACTGTTAAATCATATAACAATAATTATTTATATAATAATTTAGGTAATTTAACTCTTACAGATAGTGCTAATTCAATGAATAAGAATATATATATGGGAGATAAATTAATTTATAATGAAGGATCTTTAAATATTAGTAACATATATACTGGAAATACTTCTTATTCAACAGGTATTATTACAAATAATGAAGGTACTATTACAATGGATGGAGTTAGATTAGATTTTGGTTCTTCAATTTCTAATAGAACTGCTATAACTAATACTGCAAATGGTTCTATAACTATAAGTAATAGTATATTAAATTTAACTAATACTAATAATTTCTTTAGTAATAGAGGAAATTTAAATCTAGTAAATAATACTATTACAAATACTGAATATGGTAGATATTTTGTTAATAATGTTGATTCAGGAATAGCTATACTTGATGGAAACTCATATAGTGTTTCAGGAAGAGATGATAATGGAAGATATTTATTAACTAATAATGCTTCTGCTACAGCTACTATAAAGAATATGACTACACATATTGAAGATGTATATAATACTGGAGATTTAACTTTAGAAGGAAATACTATTCCATCTGGAACAATTTCTAATGAAGGTGCTGGTATTGTTAAGATAACTAGTGGTTCTTACAGTAATACATTTAATAATAGTTCTACAGGTAGAGTAATTGATAATACTGAAAACTTATATTCATTTATAATGAATGATGGAACAATTAAAACTACTCTTAATAGATCTGGTACAGGTATATTTGATCTTAAAGGAGGCACTATTAGTGTTACTAGTGGTTATGCAGTAAATAACTCTGCTACAGGAGTAATTAATTTAGGTATACATGATGGTGTAGTTGCTATTAAAGAGAATACAGTACCTATTATTACTGGTAAGACATATGGTATATATACATCTAATCCAGATTTAATAGTTAATTTCTATGATGGTATTGTAACTGGACAAAAATCTTATAATGTAACAGTTGAAGATATTGAAACAGGTTATACATTAAAGAGAGATTATGATGAAGAAAATGATATTGAAACTAAATATCTAACTGATGAACCTATGTTTAGAAATACTACACAAAGTATAAACTATGGTACAGTAGCTGAACTTATTAGTGCAATTAGTAATGGTCTTGTTAATAGCGGTGATGTAATAGCTGCTTATAGAAATATTACTATTACTAAAAATGATGGAATCATAACTATTCCATCAGGTTTAAATATAACTTTTGATATTAATAATAGTATCGTTGATAAGAATAATGAAACAATGTTCATTAATAATGGTGAATTAACTATTATAGATAGTGTTAACGATTCAAAAGGAAAGATTGATTCTACTCTTGGAGATATAATTATAAATAATGGAACATTAAATATTATTAGTGGTAACTTTATATCAGAAAAATATACTACAGAAGTAGAAGTAATAAAGAATAATGAAAATGCTATATTAAATATCTCAGGTGGTACATTAACAAAATATTATGATTCACTTGGATATAGACAAAGATATTCTGGTGCTATCATTGTTAATGACGGCGAAGTAAATGTTACTGGTGGTAAATTCTATGCTAATGGATCTTATGTTATATTCAATTATCGTAGGATAGGTGGTAATGGACAAGTTGGTACTGGTGGTACTGGTGATTCAAACTACTTCTTTACATCAGCAGTATTCGTAAATAATGCTACTGGTACATTAACTGTTACTGGTGGTGAATATGATGGTATAACTAGTGCTTCGTTTGAAGATAACTATGGATGGCAGTCTTATGCAACTACAAATACAGGTGAACTTATTTATAATTATGGTATAGCTACATTTGATGGTATTACTTCTAACAATTCACATATTGGTAGAAATGATGGAACTATGTCAATGGATAATGTAACAATGGAAAAAATTGTAAATATTAACCATCAACGTTATACATGGAATTCTAATCGTGGATCACATCAAAACTTTATTAATACTGGTAATTTAACTATAGATAATTCTTCATTTAAACTATATACAACATTAGTTGATAATAGAGGTAATTTAGATATTACTAATACAACTATTGATAGATTAGGTGATGGAACTGCATTTAGTAATGAAGGAGATAGTACTTGGTTAGGTCCTCAAAGTTCATACTTAATTAGAACTGTCTATAATGCAAATAGAGATAACTATACTAATATAACTAATTGTAATCTATATAATAAAGGTAGTGGTGAAGCTATTTACAATAATGGATTAACTAATGTAGTTAATACTACTATTGAAACTTCAAGTAGTTCAGGTATTATATCTATTTCAGGTATAGTAAATGTTAGTGATCAAACATCTGTTACTTCTAGTGGAGGAGCTGGAGCATCATTATCTAATTCAACATTAAATTTAGGTAAGCCAATAGATATAGATTCAGCTGTATCAAAGACATATCCTATGCTTAAAGGTAATACATATGGTGTTACTAATTCTAATAGTACTTTCAATTTCTATGATGGAATAATAATGGGTAAATCTAATCCTATAAGTGGTGTTATAACTACTATAGAAGATGGATATACTATTGTTGAAGATGTAGATGGAGATTATAAAACAAACTATCTAGATAGAATACCTATTATTCAAAATATTACTCAAGCAACAGAGCAAGATGAGAAAAAATATTATGATTTAGATGTTGCATTTAGTGAAGCACAAAATGGTGATACACTAAAAATGATTTCTAATTATAGTACTTTACCAACTGCTATTACTGCAGTAAATGATGCTAATGTAACATTTGATTTAAATGGTAAATTTATTAGACAAACTAACAGCTTGCTATTAACTAATAATGCTACATTAAATATTATTGATAGTAGTGAAGATAAAACTGGTAGAATAATTGGTATTTCAGGTTCTAAAGTAATTGATAACTATGAAACAATAAACTTTACTAGTGGTAAGATTACTTCAAGTGTATTTAGATTGATTATTAAAAATAATACAGGTTCAACACTTAATATTAAAGATGAAGCAATAATAAATACATCTAATATAGCTACACTTGTAGATAATGATGGTGCATTAAATATCACTAATGGTGCATATCTTCATAATCATGCTGGTAATCCAATATGGTTCCAAGGAACAAATGATGGACTTCCAATGATAATAAATAGAAATGAATTAAATATAATTGATTTAAATAATGACGATGATGATGTAACATCTAGTGAATATGCTGCACCTAAATTACATAGTGAAGGCGTAGCACTTCATGGATTTAATTATGGATTTGAACTTGGATATTATGATTCAATTATTAGAAATGAAACTAATGCTAATGCAATTATTTATGGAGGTACATTTAATAATGGTAGTACAACTTCACCAGATTATGGTAAGACTCTATATAATTTAGGTACAGTTGTAATGAAAAACATGGATAGTTATGCATATGTTATTGGATTTAATAGAGGATCACTAACTATTGAAAATTCAAAATTTAATAATTTTAGTGCTGGTGCTCTTGTTAATATGGCAGGTACACTAGTAGTTAGAAATACATCATTTAATTTCTATCAACCAGAATTTGATTCTTCATTCTATGGAAACAATGATGTAATGTATATTAAAAATGCAACTTTAGATAATGTTACAATGACTGGTGGTCAACATACTTATAATGATGATTATCCTCTTAGAATGATCAATATAGTAGGCCCTACTGAAATTATAGATTCATCTATTAATTTAATTGCTCAAACTGGTGTACTTTATAATAACTCTACACTAACAATTACTAATACACCACTTACTATGGATAAAGCATTATCTAATGAAGGAACAATTACATTAGATAACTCTAATGTTACTGTTACTAATTCAACTGGTATATCTAACAGTGGAACAGTTAATTTAGTTAATTCAGATGTTACTGTTACTAATGGTACTGCAATTTCAAATAGTGGTAAAATTAATTTCAATACAGATGCAATAGTATCTACTACTAAAGGTAATGGTATTTATAATACTGGAAAAGTTACTATTCCAGTTGGGGTAACTATTATTACTCAAGATGGAAATGGTATTTATCTTGACGGTAATGGTAAACTTGTTCTTGGTGAAATAGGTGGAGTTCCTGATCAAACTAGTCCATATATTGAGGGAAGTAATTTTGGTATATATAATAATTCAAGAACTACTGAACTAGAATTCTTTGATGGATTAGTTGTTGGTAAATCTGATCCTAATGCAATATATGGTATTGTTACCAATATAGAAGCTGGTTATGAAACTGAAGATATAATTGTAACTGATGGAAATAATGTTCAAAAGCATAATGAACATTTAGTAGTAAGTGCAACATCTGTAGCAGTAGCTCAAGTAGGTACATATACATTTGCATCAGTTGGAACTATTAGTCCATCTAAAGCTCTTCAAAATGCTATTAACTTTGCTATAGGTGATGGTACTGATGTTAAGAGAGTTAATCTAGTTACAGACGTTGATTTAACTAATGATGAAGTATCTTTAGTAGCTTCTCAACCTGTAGTAATAGATGCTCATTCACTTGAATTAAAACATGATAGTACATATGGTTATAGTAGTAACATAACTGTTATAAATAATGGATTTAGTGCTAACTTATCAAGATTACTTGCTAGTATTATTTCACCTATAACAAGAGATATAATTATATATGAAATGAGTGATGGTAATTCACTTGATGTAAATAAAACATATAAGTTATATAAAGATGGTGAGTTAGTTAAACTAGCTAAAGAGGAACTAGGTAAATATAGTTATAAGGGTAATAATGAAGATTTAACTCCTATTAAAGGAAGATTATATATTAATGATTTAACTAGTGGTTCATATAGACTTGTATCTAGCGATAATAGATATATAGAGTTTAGTATTAATGATGAAGGAAATATTAGTGGTAATGTATCTGAATACATTAGTAAAAATTATGGTTCTACATCTAAAGCTAGTGCAGAACTTATATTAACTATCCAAACAGGATTTAAAAAGCATTATTACTTGCTTGCTATTATTCCTATTTCTTTACTAATAATTGCTTTAATAGTAATCATTAGAAAAAGAAAAGTAAGTTAAATAAAAAAGAGATAATCAATTATCTCTTTTTTATTGTATTTATATAAGATTTGTGGTATAGTTTATATGTATATAATAGGAGTTGGATATGAGAAAATTTTTAGAAAATTTTAAAGAAATTATTATTAAAAATAAGATTATATCAATTATTATTGGAATTTTATTAATTGGTATAATTTTATTAATTATTTTTAGTAGAACTAGTGTAGATAGTGTTAAGTTTGTTAGTAAGATATTACCTAATAAATATTATAAGATTGAATGTATGAGTGATAGATGTGATTATATTATAGCTTATAAAGGAGATAAACTAGGTAAGTCTAAAATGTCTATCTATAATGCTAAAGGTAAAAAGATAGCATCATATAAAGAAACTTTTTTAAGTGATAGTAAATCTATTAGAAATATAGTAGCAGTTAATGAAAAATATATTATATTTGAAAATAGAGATTTAACTGATAATAAAGTAAAAGGTTATACTATAGCTACTACTAAAGGTAAAGAAATATATAAAACAGATAATGTTCTTACTAGCTTAAATAATTATTTAATTAGTGAAAAATTAGAAGAATCATTTAATGTATTAAATAAGAATGGTAAAGCTGTTTTAAAAAATGTAGAAAATATTAAAACATATGCTGATGGCAAATATTTTTCTATGACTGTTAAGAAAGAAAATGTAATTATTAATGAAAAAGGTGAATCTATTCTTAATGGTTATAAAGTAGCTAAACAAGTTAGTGATGAAAATGATGAAGTAATATATTTAGTACTTCAAGATATTAATAAATCTTCATATTATTATTTCAATGTTTCAAATAATAAGATAGTAGGAGACACATTTAATAGTTATATGGATGGTTCTAATACTGGGGAATTAATTATAACTAAAAAGATTAATAATGAATATGTTAAATATATACTTAAACAAAATGGTAAAACTGAAAAATTAAGTAAAGTTGATTTAAGTAAATTAAGTAATATAGATTCTAAATATAGTGTAATAACTGAAAGTTATATTATTCCAACTCAAAAAGTAATATTAGTTAAAAATAATAGTGATAACTCATTTGGTACATATAATTTAGAAAAGAAAGAATATAATAAATTAATTTCATATAGTGATAATAATGGTACTTCTAGTTTAAGTAAGTTATTATCTAACGAATCTGATTTATATATTCAAATAGCATGCACTAAAGGAAATTGTGAAGATAATAAATTAGTAATATATGATATGGTTAATGATAAGAAACTATATGATATTACTAATAGTGATTATGGTATTAGATATTTTACTAACTATGGTGATTATAATGTAGTTAGATATTCATCAGAATCAAATGATGAATATAAAAATAAATATGCAGTATATGATAAAAACAATAAAGAAATATATAGATCTGATGAACAAATAGTTATTATTGATAAAGAATATAAGTTTGGTAAAGAAGCTTTATCTTATTCATTAATATTGTTTAGTGCTAAGGATAATAAAGCAATTAATAATACTGATTCTTTAGCTACTAAAGTAACTTTAGGCAAATCATATTTATATAAATATAGTGATGGTAATAAAACATACATTTATGGATCTGATGGTGATAAATTAAAAGCAGTTAATAACTCTAAAGTTTCATTAATATATAGTAATGATACTCTAATGTATATTCAAAATAGTAGAGTATATATAATTAATCCTGTAGATAATAGAACTACATCATATAAACTAAGATTAAATGAAAGAATTAATGCTGCTGATGGAGAAAATATGCCTCCATATAAGAATGCATTATATATTAATAATACAATTAGTAATTATGGTAAAGTAACTAATGTTAATGGTAGAACTATTAGAAAGATTAGAAATTCTTTAATTGAATCAGTAGATTATAATAAAGATACAAAGAGAGTAATTATTATTACTAAGAAAACTAAAAAGAATAATAATTATTATGGATTATATATAGCAAAATAAAAAAGTAGTATTTAAATACTACTTTTTTTGTTATAATTATACTAGGTGAGAATATATGAGGGAAACACTTAGTAATATTAAAACAATTTATAGATACGGTAGAGAATATAAAGGGGCATTAATATTAGAAATAGTAGGATCTATTATAGGAATAGCATTTGGTATTGCTTTACCTATATTAGCAGCTAAGCAAGTTGTTTATTTAACTGATAATGATTTTTATCAATTGATTATTATGTCTTTAGTTATTTTAGGGGTAAATATATTACATGCTTTTTCAGTTGTACTTATAAGGAAAAATACTCAAAGATTTACAGTAGGTTTATGTACTAAAATGCAAAATGCTCTTAATAAAGAAATCATGCAAATATCACAATTAGATGTAGATAATAATACATCAGGTTTATTTGTTCAAAGACTTGTAAATGATACAGGTGAATTATCTAATATGTTTACTTCAGGGCTTGGTAAATTTGTAGGTATTATTACAAGTGTTGGTATATTTGTTTCTACATTTATTATTAATAAAACAGTATTTCTATTTTATTTAGTAGTATCTACTTCTTTAACTTTATTACATTTAATTAAAGCAAGAAAAGTTAAAGAAGAAGATAAGAAAAAAAGATCTTCTAGTGAAAAACTATCTGGATTAACTAGTGAATTAATTAGAGGCCTTAGAGACATTAAAATGCTTAATGCTAAATCAAGTTTCTCTAAAGTATTATCAAAAAATATAGATAAAACTCTAGAATTATACTTATCAGCTAGGAATATAGATATTAATTATAATCTTGTTATAGACGTTTTAAAGGCTATTTTTGAGTGTTTACTTGTATTATTATTTATATATTTATTTAAGCATAATTCATTAACTATAGCTATGGCACTAGCCCTATATTCATATAGATTTAGATTAACAGATAACTTTATGGAATTAATATCTAGATTATTGGAGGAAACTAATAGTTTTAATCTAGCTTTTGAAAGAGTATTTGCTATATTAGATAATAAAACATTTAAAAAAGAGGTATTTGGTATAGAACATATTAAGAATGTTAAAGGTGATTTTGAATTTAAAGATGTATGTTTTTCATATGATGATAATATTCCTGTATTAGATAATATGTGTTTTAAAGTAGATGCTCATACTACAGTAGGATTTGTAGGATCCTCTGGAGCAGGTAAAACCACAATATTTAATCTTCTTTGTAAATTATATAATGCTAAATCAGGAGATATACTTATAGATGGACATAATATTAATAACTTGGATGAAGATTCAATAAGAGGTAATATCACTGTTATAGGGCAATCTCCATATGTATTTAATATGAGTATTTTAGATAATATGAAATTAGTTAAATCTAATGCTACCTTTGTAGAAATAAAAAAAGCATGTGAACTTGCTTGTTTAGATGATTTTATTAATACTTTACCAGATAAATATAATACTATTATTGGTGAAGGAGGAGTAACTTTATCAGGAGGTCAAAGACAAAGACTTGCTATAGCTAGAGCACTTCTTCAAAAAACTAAAATAATATTATTTGATGAAGCAACTTCTGCTTTAGATAATGAAACTCAAAGAAAGATACAAGAAGCAATAGATAATTTAAAGAAAGATTATACAATTATGATAATAGCTCATAGATTTTCTACTATATTAAACTGTGATAAGATTTTCTATATAGATAATGGTAAAGTAGTAGCAGTAGGAACTCATAATGAATTATTAAAAACATGTAAAAAATATAAAAAATTATATGAATCTGAAATAAAAGAAAACAATTAGTTTTCTTTTTTTTCATATCTATAATTCCAAACTGGTATAACTAGAGTACCTTTCACCAATTTATAATTAATGTGGGAGGTATAAAATGAGTAAATTAAATAAAAATCATTTAGGTGGTTATAAAAAAGACACAATTAGTAAAACTGAATATTTTATGGAACTTGCTAAATTAACTGCTAGAAGAAGTCCAGATCCAAATACACAAGTAGGAGCTTGTATTGAAAAGAAAGGTAAACTAATATCTGTAGGATTTAATTGTCCTCCAGAGGGATGGGATTATAGACTATTTCCATTTGAAAATGATACTAAAACTATAGGATATGAAAACACTAAATATCCATATATTAATCATGCTGAATATAACGCAATATTAAATTCTGGTAATTCGTCTAAATTAAAAGGATCTACTGCATTTGTAACATTATTTCCGTGTCCAGAATGTGCTAAAGCAATGGCAGCATGTAAAATAAAAAGAGTAGTATATTTAGATAGAAGATATCCAAATACAGAAATAGATCCCTCTGAAGAAACATTTGAAAATTGTAATATAGAAACTATAAATTATAAAGACTATATAAAAAGAAAAATATTAAAGAAAAAAAAGAAAGATGAAGATTAATTATCTCCATCTTTTCTTGTTAATTTAAATAATTTACCAGAATAATTTTCATCTAAGCATTTCATTTCATCTAATATATCATTATTATGTCTATTTCTCATTGATATAGGTAACTTCATTACATGTAAGTTAGTATATCCTACAGCATAGTTTCCTAATAATGCTAAAGTAAATATATTAAAGCAATATCTATCTATTAAACCTTTTGGAGCTTCAGTTTTATCAAATCTTTCCATATATTGATCTTTAGTTTCAAAATCAATTCCACCAACAGAGTAGTTATCTATATCTAAATGAGTAACTCTTCCAGTAGAGTCTACCACAAAGTTCTTATCATCGAATTCACCTATATAAATACCATTAGCATTTAATCTTAACATATTTTCTCTAATTTGCTTTAGAAGTATTATTTTTTCAATTCTTTTAGATGTCCAATCAACTTTAGTTCCTTCAACTTTATCCATTGTGTATCCAATTAATTTATTATTCTTAAATACTAAACCTCTAACTGTAACTAAAGCATCATCTTTGCATATAGAAAGCATATTTAATTTAGCAGTTTTCTTTTCTCTATATGATTTATTATTAGCTTCTTCTTCAGTAACTACATCATCTTTAAATAGTTTAACTAATACATCATTATTCCCATCTCTATAATTAAATATATTACTTTCTTTTCCATTAGCATATTCAGTTCCCATTTTGGAACTATCAAATTGTATTATTTTCATAATGTCACCTCAAAAACAATATTATTATAACATTATTCTCTATAATTACAAATGCTTTTATGATATAATTATAATAGAGGGTAGGTATATGAAAGATAATACTAAATTAAAAATATGTGTTACTTTATTTATAATTATTTCATTTTTTGTTTTAAAAGCAATGGATGTAGATGATAGAGTACTTGCATCTCTTGGAATATTTGATGACTTTTATGGAGATATAATAGTAACAGATAATGTTTCTTTAGAAAATATACCAGAGTATGAGGGATATTATTATATAACGCTTAATAATAATGAACCTGAATTTAAAGATAGTGAAATAACTAAAGAAAGTTATGAATTATATTATCCTTTAGATTCTTTAGGTAGGGCTACTAAAGCTGAAAGCTCTGTAGGTAAAGATTTAATGCCTAAAGAAAAAAGAGGAGAAATAGGTTCAGTTAGACCTACAGGGTTTATGTTAACTAAATATGATTTTGTAGATAATAATTATTTATATAATAGATGTCATTTAATAGCATTTCAATTAACAGGAGAAAATGCCAATAAAAGAAATCTAATAACATGTACTAGATCTGCCAATGTAAAAGGTATGCTTCCTTTTGAGAATATGGTATCTAATTATGTAAAAGGGACTAAGAATCATGTTATGTATAGAGTTACTCCTATATATGAAGGAGATAATTTGGTTGCATCTGGTATTCAAATGGAGGCTTTATCAGTAGAAGATAATGGTAAAGGTATAAAGTATAATGTTTATATTTATAACGCTGAAGAAGGCGTTAAAATAGATTATAAAACAGGAAATAGTAAAGCTATTAAGTAGGAGGATTTATGAAAAATAAAATAATTTCTAAAATAAAAGATATAATATTTTGGATATCTAGAATAGCTATATTTGTAGTTATTGGTTTAATGATATTCGTTCCATTTTTAGTAAAAAATACTTCTTTTACTGGAGATGATGTAGTTATATTTAATAAAAAAGTAAATGTAATGGCAGTAGAAGGCAAAGTAAATGTTAAAGCATTTGATACATATTTTAAGACTACTATTGACTATAATAAATATGATTTATATATAGAAAGTAGTAATAATAATTCTTATTTTAAAAAAGTATTCTTACTTGAATTATTATTAATATTTGTATTATTTGAAACCGTTATTATTTATTATATTTTAAAAACTATTAATAATTTATTAATAGATAGAGAAAATGATCCATATAAATTATATTTATCTAAAAAAGCATTTTCTATTAATGTATTAAGCTTCTTAATATTTGAATTTATAAAAAGATTTATATTTAGAAATACTATATTTTCTTCATTAGATTTAGGTACTTGTTTATTTCAATTATTTGTAATAGTTTTATTTTACGTAGTATATAAAGTAGTAGAAGATCATAAAGTAACTATATCAAATAAGGATTATTATGGAAAAAAGTAAGAAAATAATTTATTTAATTATAGAAATAATACTTATATTATTAATAATTTTTTCATTAGCATTAATTGTTAAATGGTTTATTAATACTAGAAGTAATAAAAAACTATTAAATGAAATAAATACTAAACTTGATATTGAAGAAGTAAGAAGTGGAAAAAATGAAATTGATTATGATTATTTATCAAGTATTAATCCTGATACTGTTGGATATCTAATAGTAGAAAATACATCAATAAGTTATCCAGTTGTTAAAACTAATAATAATGATTATTATTTAAATCATTCTTTTGATAAGAGTAATAATGTAGCAGGATGGATATTTATGGATTATAGAAATAAAAGTGATGATAATAATATTATTATTTATGGTCATAATATGAAAGATGGATCTATGTTTGGTAAATTAAAAGTATTAAAAAATAATAATGAACATTATATTAGTTATTATGATAATAATGTTAAATATAGATATAAAGTATTTTCTATATATGAAGTAGAGGCGGAGGATTATTATATTAGTCCTACATTTGATAATATAGGATTTATTAATACACTTAAAAGTAGAAGTATATATGATTATGGATATACCCCAAATATAGATGATAAAATTATCACTTTATCTACTTGTTCATCTAATAATAAAAGATTAGTAGTACATGCTTATAAACTTAATTAGGAGGCACATATGTTTACATATAATGATATTGATTTAGATAATACTATATTATCTTTTACTGAAAGAGAAAATGGTATTGAATTTTATATTGAAGGTTTTGATGAAGATAAAAAAATAAGTATAGATTTTATAGTATCTTTAAGAATAGATGATTTAAAAATAATGGAATTAGATTATGAATATGATTTATCTAATCAATTAATAAAAGGTGAAACATTTTTAGGCATAGATAATGAATTTGAATCTACTAATATAGATGTTTCTCTTATGAAAGATTTAGATGAAAAATATTATTTAAGAGTAGTTAATGATACTATTGATGCATCTGTTACTTTTGAATTAGAAGAAAAAGAAGAAGAGGAAGATAATGTATAAATTAGTATTATTAAGACATGCAGAAAGTGTATGGAATTTAGAAAATAGATTTACTGGTTGGACAGATGTAGAACTTAGTCCAAATGGAATAGAAGACGCTAAAAAAGCAGGTATTATATTAAAAGAAAATAATTTTACATTTGATATAGCTTTTGTATCTCCTTTAAAAAGAAGTAAACAAACTTTAGAATATTGCCTTCTTGAAATGGGTTTATTTAATAAAATAGAAGTAGTAACAGATTATAGATTAAATGAAAGACATTATGGTGCTCTTCAAGGATTAAATAAAGATGATGTAAAAAAAGAATATGGAGAAGAAAAAGTACACCTTTGGAGAAGATCTTATTATACAAGACCACCAGAGTTAGATTATACAGATCCTAGATTTCCTGGTAATGATGATACTTATAAAGATGTTCCTCTTAGAGATTTACCTTTAGCAGAGTCTTTAGAAGACGTTTATAAGAGGATTGTTCCATATTATGAAGAACATATATTACCCGTTATGAAAAGTGGTAAAAAAGTACTTATTTGTTCTCATGGTAATAGTTTTAGGGCGTTAATAAAATATTTAGATAATATTAGCGATATTGATATAGAAAATCTAGAAGTTAAAACTGGGGCTCCAATAGTATATGAGTTTGATGATAATTTTAATGTTATAAAGCATTATTACTTATAATGCTTTATTTTCTATGTTATAATTTTATTAGGTGAATTACATGGAAGAATATAAACAAATAGAAAGAAGTATTATTACTAAATATAGAAAAGATATCTGGAGTAAATTTGTTAAAGCTGTTAAAGAATATGAGTTAATAAATGAAAAAGATAATATTATGGTATGTATATCTGGTGGTAAAGACTCATTTTTAATGGCTAAATGTATTGAAGAATTAAAAAAACATGGAGACTTTGATTTTGGAGTTAGATATGTTTGTATGAATCCTGGATATAATAAAGAAAATATAGAATTAATAAAAGAAAATGCTAAAAGATTAAATATTGATTTAGAAATATTTGATAGTGATATATTTGATGTATTAGAAAGAGTTGCTAAAGATAATCCATGTTACCTTTGTGCTAAGATGAGAAGAGGTTGCCTATACTCTAAAGCAAAGGAACTTGGATGTAATAAAATTGCTTTAGCACATCATTTTAATGATGTAATTGAAACTAGTTTACTAAATATGTTTTATGCATCTCAAATAAAAACTATGCTTCCAAAATTACATAGTGATAATTTTGAAGGATTAGAATTAATTAGACCTATGTATTTAATAAATGAAGATGCTATTAAATCATGGGCTAAATATAATAAATTAACATTCTTAAACTGTGCATGTAAGTTTACTGCTGACTCTAGAATAGATGAAAGTTTAAGTAAAAGAAAAGTAATGAAAAAATTAATAAAAGAATTAAAGGAAGATAATCCTAATATAGATAATAATATATTTACAGCATTTACTAATGTAAATACTGATTGTGTTATAGGTTATATTAAAGATGGGGATAAATATTCATTCTTAGATGAATATGATAGAAAGTAGAGGTATTAATGGGAACATTGTTTATTTATTTAATAGTTATGTTTTTTGTTTTATATATGGTTTTTAAAAGAAATAGTAAAACTAAATCAAGAAATTTTGGAACTTTATTTGCATATGTAGTAACAGGTGTATGTATTTTAATAATGATATTTCCGTTAGTAAAAACTAGTATTAAATATGATGAATCTAAAAAAGTAGAACCTGCTGATGGATATACTATTAGTAAGTATACAGTTAAATTAGATGTAAAAGAAGATAATAAAATAGATGTAGAAGAAGATGTATTAATTAACTGGACAGAATATGGTCATCATGGAATATATAAATTTACTCCTGAATGGTATAAATATACATCTAAAAATGGTAAAACTATTAGAAGAAAATCTGAATTGTCTAATTTAAGAGCAGAAATACCTCCATATACTTATAATCCTAATATGGAATATAATTATGGATCTGGTATTGAATATACTAATGATATAAATGTAGTAGAGTCTTATTATAATAGTTCGTATTCGTATACTACTGATGTAGTAAAAAATAAACCAAGAATTAAAATAGGTAGTTCTTTAGTTACTCTTGGTAAAGGAGAAAAAGAATATATTATTAAATATAGTTATGATATGGGATCTGATCCATATAATGGATATGACGAATTTATATTCCATGCTTATGGTGATTATTGGGGAACTATTATTAATAATCCTAAATTAGAAATAACTATGCCAAAATCAATAGAAGGTATGACAGTTCATTTCTTTAAAGATAAATATAGAAAAGAAGATGTAACTAGTAATGTAGATTATAAAATTAGTGGTAATAAATTAACTGCTAAATATAATGGTTCTGATTTAGCTAAAGCTTTAACAGTAGATATAGAACTTCCAGATAACTATTTTGTTAATGGATCTAATAATTATGGAGCAGGTTCATTAGTATGTATAGTTATAGTTTTAATTAATCTATTAATAGTATTCTTATTTTGGTTATTCTTTGGTAAGGATCATCATAAGAAGGCAGAAATGGTTAGTTATATGCCTCCAAGAGGACTAAGTTCTGCTGAAATAGGTTATATGGCATCAAATGGTTATAGTAGAAAACTAACTGTAGCTACTATTATAGAACTTGCTTCTCACGGATTAATTTCTGTTAGAGAAGATAATAAAAAATGTTATATCAAGAGTTTAAGACCTGATAAAAAAGATGAAAAAGCAATGAAAAAGTATGATGAATTAGTTGCTAGTATTAGTGATTATGAAAGAATAGTTCTAGCTGAATTTATGAATAATACTAAAGAAAAAGAATTAAAAGAATATAAAACTTTATATACTGTATTTAATAAAATGGAAGATAAATTAGATAAAGAACTTAGATGGTCTATTAATGAAAAAGCAGGATTAGTTCTTAGATATATAGGATTAGTTTTAACATGTATATCTGCTTTATTAATGTATTTTTCATATAGTCTTATTGAGGATTTACCTCAAAAAATGTATTCTATGTATTATTTAGGATTTATATCAGTATTTGTAATGATATTCTTATCTGCTATTATGACTAGAAGAAGTCAATTTGGTGAAGATATTAAAGTAGAAATAAATGGATTTAAAAAGTTCTTAGTAAATGTAGAAAAGAATAAATTAGAAGAATTAGTAGAAGAAATGCCTCATTATTTCTTTACTATTCTTCCATATACTTATGTTTTAAATATTTCTAAAAAATGGATAGAAAAATTTAATGATATTAATATTCCTGAAAGTGATATTCAAATGAAGAATTATTCATTACTTGATTCTATGTCAGATGATATATATATTCCAACACCAACATATTCATCAGGAGGATCTAGTAGTTCATCTTGTGGTGGTGGATGTTCATCTTGTGGTGGAGGATGCTCATCTTGTGGAGGTGGAGGTTCATGGTAGGAACCTTCATTCTTCAATGGCATTTATCTGAAAATTGTAATTTAAGATGTTTACATTGTTACCAAGAAGATCATATTCCTGTATGTATTTCTTATAACAAGTTAGAACATATTTATAAAGAGTTTATAAATCTAATAGATAAACTTAATATGAATGGTCATATTAATATAACAGGGGGAGAACCACTTTGTAATCCTCATTTGTTTAAAATATTAGATTTAATAAAAAAAGATAATAGAGTTACTTTTTCCATTTTAACTAATGGAACATTAATAAATGATGAAGTTGCTTTAAAACTAAAAGAATATAATCCTGTATATGTTCAAGTAAGTCTTGAAGGTGGTAAAAAAATAAATGATTTAATAAGAGGCAAAGGAACATATAAACAAATAGGTAAAGGTATTAAGTCTTTAAAAAAAGCAGGTATATTTACATCTATAAGTTTTACTGCTAATCACTTAAATTATAAAGAGTTTCCAAAAGTAGTTAAATATGGAAAAAGATTAAAAGTTGATAATATATGGTCAGATAGATATATACCTCTTGGAGGTTCTATGGATAAAGATTTAACTTTATCTAAGGAAGAAACTAAAGAGTATTTAGATATTATGCATAAAGAAAAAGTTAATTTAAGTAAAAATTCTAGAACTCATATTTCCATGAATAGAGCTCTTCAGTTTACTAGAACTAATAGTTATGCTTATGCATGTACATGCGGTGATACTTTACTTACTGTTATGGAAAATGGTGATTTAGTACCTTGTAGAAGAATGCCTATTGTTGTAGGTAATGTTTTGGTAGAAAGTATGTATGACTTATATATGAATAATGAAATATTAAAAGATTTAAGAAAGAAAACTATACCTGAAGATTGTAAGAAATGTGAACATTCAGATAGATGTAGGGGTGGCCTTAAATGTTTAACTTATGCAATAACTGGTAATTATAATTTAAAGGATGTAGGATGTGACTTATGAAAAATTTAGATTTTATTACAAATACAATGATTATGCATAGAGGATTCTTTGATAATGAAAGAATAGTAGAAAATACTATTAAAGCTTTTAAAAAAGCTAATTCTAATCATCATCCTTATGAATTAGATGTTAGATTAACAAAAGATGAAAAAGTAGTAGTAATACATGATCCTGATTTAAAAAGATTAAATGGATCAAGTAAAAAGATATCTAATATGACGTATGATGAAATTAAAAAACATAAATTATTAAATATAGATACAGTTCCTTTATTTGAAGATGTACTTAAATTAGATAATAAGTATGGAATAATGATAGAAATAAAAAATGATGATAATAATATGTTAATAGTTGATAAAGTATTAGATTTATTAAAAGACTATAAAGGGAAGTATTCTATTATTAGTTTTAATAAGAATACTCTAAAGTATATTAGATCTAAAAATAAAGATATAGTTCTTGGTTTATTACTAGGATTAAAAAAAGAAAAATTAGTTGAAACTATATCAAACAGTTTTTTTGTTAAAACATTTAAACCAGATTTTATATCTGTTAGTAAAAGAATTATAGATTCTGGTTATATAAAGAAATTTAAAAAGAATAATCCAGTATTAATTTGGACTATTAAAACAAGAGAAGATTTTACAAAATATAAAGATAAAGGAACAAATTTAGTACTAGAAAACATAAATATGTTATAATAGGGGCGGTGATTTTTAATGAAGGACCAATTAGTTAATGATTTGCTGAAATATTTTTTAGATGAAGCAGATAAAGATAATATTGAAATTCCTGATAATTATGTTAATAAAAGAACTTTGTTAACAGGTCTTATTAATCAAAGACCTGCTAAACCTATTAGTGAAGATGTTTTAAAGGAAGAAGATATTCTTTTAAAAGAAGAATATGATGATAAAAAAGTAATAGATGTTAATGAAATAGATGGAAAAATAATACTTTTAAATAGTGATATAACTCTATTAAAAGTAGAAGCAATAGTTAATCCATGTGATGAAAGAATGCTTGGGTGTTTTACACCAAATCATAATTGTATAGATAATCAAGTACATACTAATGCAGGTATTAGGCTTAGACTTAAATGTTCTGAAATTATGAGAGGTGACTTACTTGGTAATGGTAAAGTAGTATTAACTGATGCATACAATTTACCAAGTAAATATATTATTCATACAGTAGGACCTGAAATAGATGGTGAAGTTACTGAAGATAATATAGCTAATTTAAAAGCATGTTATCAAAATGCTTTAGAAATAGCTAAAAACAATAATATAAAAGAAATAGCATTCCCATGTATATCTACAGGAAGACATTCATTTCCAAGTAAACTTGCATGTGAAATAGCTATTAAAACAGTTAAAGATTTTATTAAAAAAGAAGATGTATTTGATAAAATAGTATTTTCTACTTTTACATTAGAAAATTATGCTATTTATGATGAAGAATTAAAAAGAAATAATATGATATAAAATAATCAAAAATGCTTGAAAAATAACTATAATATGATATAATTTAAAGAGTTAAAAAAAGAGGAGGAACGAATTATGGCAAGTAAATCAAAAGATGCAAGAAGATATGTAGCTCTAGAATGTTCTATATGTAAATCTGAAAGAAAAGTATCTAGAGAAAACTATTTTGTAGAAAAAAATACTCATAATACTACAGATCGTTTAAAACTTAATAAATTTTGTCCTGTATGTCAAAAACATACTGAACACGTTGAAAAGAAATAATTATTAAGGGTAAAAGAATATGAAGAAGGTTGCAATTGTTGGTCTTGGTAATGTAGGTATTGCTTATTTAAATAATCTTATTACTGAGAAAAATTTAGTAAATGAAATTGTTTTAATTGATACTAATGAAAATAAATTAGAGGGTGAACTACTAGATATAAAAGATTCTCTTAGTGTTATTAATTCTAGTATAAATATTTATATTGGAGATTATAAAGATACTAAGAATGCAGATATATTAGTTATAGCAGCAGGTAAGAATCAAGATATTGGTGAATCTAGATTAGATTTATTAGAAGTTAATAAAACTATTGTTAAAAGTATTACAGAAAAAGCGATTTTAAGTGGTTTTAATGGTATTTTTATAATAGCTACTAATCCGGTAGATATAATGAGCTATGTAGTATATAAAGCCTCTAATATGTCTCCTAATAAAGTTATAGGAGCAGGTACTATATTAGATACTTGTAGATTAAAAAATCTAATTAAAGAAAAATTAAATGTTAGTACTAATGATATAAATATAAATGTTATTGGTGAACATGGAGATAATATAGTAGTTTTATGGTCAAAAGGATTTGTTAATATGATTCCAATAGATAGTTTATTTACTTTGGATGAAAAGATATTAATGGAAGAAAATGTTAAAACAAGAGCAACTAAAATAATAAATAAAAAAGGATATACAAATGAAGGTATATCATTAAGTTTACTAGAAATAACAAAAGCAATTCTTAATAATGAAAATAAAGTATTAAATATTTCTACTTATTTAGATGAAATATATATAGGAATGCCAGCAATTATTAATATTGATGGTGTTAAAGGTATAGTTAATATAGATTATACTGAAGATGAAAAAAGAAAATTAAGTTCTTCAATTAATAAAACAAGAAAAGTAATTGAAGACATGGAGGTATAAATATGATGATAGATATTAATGACATTAAAAATGGTATGACTGTTATTATTGATGGACAAATTTATCAAATAGTTGACTTCTTACATGTTAAACCTGGTAAAGGATCTGCTTTCATGAAAATGAAACTTAAAAATTTAAGAGCAGGTACAACATTAGAAAAAACTATGAATACAAATATTAGATTAGAAAAAGCTAATATTACTAAATCTACAATGAGTTATTTATATTCAACTGGTGATGAATATGTATTTATGGATATGAATACATATGAACAAGTAACTCTTCCAGAAAAACAAATTGAAGAAGAAGCTAAATATTTAAAAGAAAATTTAGAAGTAGAACTTGTATATTTCAATGATGAATTACTTGGATTAAATTTACCAGATAAAATTGATTATAAAGTTGTATCTACTAATGATGCTGTTAAAGGTAACACTTCAACAAATGCACAAAAAGATGCAGAATTAGAAAATGGTTTAGTAATTAAAGTTCCTTTATTTATTAATAATGATGATGAAGTAATTGTATCTACTTCTGATGGAAAATATGTTTCAAGAAAATAACTCTTGAAATAGTATTTAATTTGTGATATTATTTATTTGTCCGTTCAAGGACAAGTATTTGCCTCAGTAGCTCAGTTGGATAGAGCAACGCCCTTCTAAGGCGGCGGTCGGGGGTTCGAATCCCTCCTGGGGTACCATTTAAAAATAACTAGTCTAAAGACTAGTTTTTTTTGACATTTTTAAAATAATTTAGTAAAATATCAATGCTAAAAAAAAGGGGGATATTATGGAATTATATAGTATTTTCATTGATGGTTTAATTGTTCCTGAATATTGTGTAGAACATAATATACCATTCGATGATGTTCTTAAGCGTTTTAGAAGAATGAGACCTAATACAAAAATAAAGGACTGGACAGATTCAGCTTTAGTTAAGTATATTATAGTTATGTTTCATAAAAAGAAGAATAAATCAGATAAAGTAAAATATTTAAGTAGTGATGATGAAATATTTGAAGAAGCAAGAAAAAACAAAATAATGGCTGCAAATGTAAGGGGTGCTATTAATAGAGGACTTAAAAAGAATCCAAATGCATCACCAGAGGAACTTGCTACTTCATATATTGAAAGAACTAAACATAGAATAGTATATACATGTGATCAAAGACCTTTAGAAAAGGTATGTTTTGATTTAGGTATACGTGCTGAAGCAGTAAGAAGTATATTTAGAGATCTTTATCCTGAAGATGTAAGATATAATATGACTAAAGAAGAATTAGATGATGCTGTTAAAGTAATAGTATATGATGTAGCTGTTAATACAGCTTATAAAAGAAAGAAATAACATTATTTACTTTTTATAAAGTATAGTATATAATTGGAATAGAGGTAATAATAAATGAATATAGAGGAGTTTATTAGTATAATTGATAAATATGTAGAATTATTTACAAAATATGATAGATTAACAGAAAAGAAGAGTCAATCTCAAGTAAAACAAGAAGAGATTGATACTACTAATTTATTAATGAATGAAGTTTGTACAGAATATTCTAAAAAATTAGAAGATCTAGAATATAGAGAATTAGTTGAACTTAGAGATGCTTTATTATTAAAACTTAAAGAGATTAATCTAAAAATACCTAAAATAGAAGCAGAAATAAAAGCCTTAGAAGTTCAATATGTAGATGCATTAAAGAAATGGGAAATGAATGCTTATCTTGAAATAAATGGGCAAGCATTTGCAAAAGAAACTGAATTAGAGGTATTAAGACATTCTAAAACATCATATAATTTATTTGTAGAGAATATTAATTCATGGATAAAATTAAGAAAACCACAAACTAACGGATACTAAAATCCGTTTTTTTGTGCTATTATAAAACTATAGAGAATTCTAAAAGAGGGCAATTTTTTTGCAAAATATTAAAAATAATGTTATTATAGTTAACAATTTTTTAAGAGGGGATTATTATGACTAAAGAATATTTAGAAGAATATGAAAAAAAGCTAAAATATTTATCTAACTTAGAAAAGAGACATAGGGATGTTTACTTAAGAAAAATTGCAACCGGTGAAATTCAAGGACCTCAAGTTGGCGTTAGAAGTATAGATAAAGACTGGTTAAAACATTATTCTGAAGAAGAAATATTAAAAGAGTATCCTAGAATGACTATGTATCAATATATGATGCATAAGAATAGAAATCATATGTCTGGTACTGCTTTAAGATATTTTGGTAGAAAGATATCGTTTACTGAATTTGATAGAAAAATAGATAATGCCGTTAGAAGTTTTAAGAAATTAGGTGTTAAAAAAGGTGATAAAGTAACTCTTATTATGCCTAATACTCCTGAAGGTGTTATAAGTGTATATGCATTGAACAAAATGGGTGCTGTAGCTGCCATGGTTCATCCAAAATCAGCAGAAACAGAGATTAAGAGATTTGTTAATGATATAGATTCAAAATTTGTTGTTGTTATAGATGCTTATGCAAATAGGGTTGAAAATATTATTAATGATACTAATATTGAGCATGTAGTTGTAGTTAAACCTGAAGATTCAATGTCACCTTTAATAAAGAATTATTATATTAAAAATCTTAAAGAAACAAACTTTAAAACTAATAATAAGAAATTTATTGAATGGGAACAATTTAGAGACCTTACTAAAGATGATAATAGTTTTGTAGAGACTGATGGTTATAGAATTAATAAACTTGCTGTTTTACTTCGTACTGGTGGATCTACTGGTACGCCTAAAGCATGTATGCTTAGTGATGATAATTTTAATACAATGGTTGAACAATTCTATAAGAGTGAAGATGACTTTAAACGTGGTGATAAATTACTTGCTATGATGCCTATATTCCATGGATTCGGTTTATGTAGTTCTATTCATTTACCATTATCTCGTGGAGTAAGTGTTAATTTAATTCCGGATTTAAAGAAGCAAAAGAAAGATTTATGGAAGTTTATGTTATTTGAAAACCATATTATTGGAGTTCCATCATTTCTATCTGCTGTTTTACGTGATAAAAAGACTCTTGCTATAAAAAAACTATTTAAAACTAAATATGTTGTTTCTGGAGGAGATTCAGATTCTGACCAAACTGAAGTTAGATTTAATGATTATTTAGCTAAGAGAAAATGTAAGAAAAAAGTTCGTAAGGGTTATGGACTTGCAGAAATGGTTGCAGGTGCTACATTTGCTAGTGGAGACTATAATGATATAGGTTCCATTGGTATTCCAATGATAGATACTAATGTTAAGTTAATTAATCCTGAAACAGGAGAAGAAGTTAATGAAGATGGTATTGTTGGCGAATTAGTATTTCAAGGGCCTACTGTAATGATGGGTTACTATAATAATGAAGAAGAAACTAAAGATGCTCTTAGAGATGGATGGTTATATACCAAAGACCTTGCTTGCTGGAATAATGGACAACTTTATTTTAAAGGTAGAAGAGGAGATATAATTATTTCAAGTGGTAATAATGTATATCCTAGAGAAATAGAAAGAACTTTAGTAAATCATCCTGCTATTAATCAAATAGTTGTTGTAGGTGTCCCAGATAAAGTTAAATATGAAGTTCCTAAAGCAATTATTGTATTAAACCAAGGATATACTCCTTCAGATGATTTAATTAATGAATTTAGAGAAATATGTAAGAAGAACCTAATTAGTTATTCTAATCCATATTATTATGAATTTGTTAAAGAAATACCTGAGACACTTCTTGGTAAAGCGGATCGTACTTCATTAAAGAAAAATGAGACTAAAAAATTAGTTTTAAGTAATAAATAGGTGATACTATGAGAATAGGCGTAGATGTTGATGGTGTTCTTACTAATATGGAACAATATCAACTAAGATATGGTAAAAAATATTTTAATAAAAAAGATGATGAAATAAATACTAGTGAAATAGATATTTGTGGTATTTTTAATGTGTCTAAAGTTGAAAGAGAGAAATTTTGGTTTAAATATATATGGAAATATTGTATATCTGAACCTCCAAAGAGTAATGCCGCTGAAACTGTTAGAAGACTTAAAAGCGAAGGTCATGAAATACATATAATAACTGGTAGAGCTCATACTACTGAATCTGGTATTACTGGTAAATTATTTAGATTTATGCTTAAAAAATGGCTTAAAAAATATAATATACCTTATGATTCAATTACATATTGTAAAGAAAAAGGATCTGAAGAAGACAAAGTAGATGCTTGTAATAAACTAGGTATTGATGTATTAATTGATGATAAAAAAGAAAATGTAATTGAAGTTAGTAAAAATATACCTGTAATATGTCTTGATGCTAAATATAATCAAGGTGTTGAAGGTAATAATATTATTAGAACTAATAATTTTAATGAAGTATTTGAATCTATTCATAGAATAGAAGATAGAGACTACTTTAAAGAAAAATCAAGAGATGAAGTATCTAAAATGACTGGTAAAGAAAAAAGAACTTATTATGCTAAACTTCAAAAGCATTTAAGTACTTTACCATTTGATAAAAAATCTCATGAAAAACATGAAAAAAATTATAGAACTGTATATAAGATTGCACAACCTTTATTAAAAAGAAAATTTAAATTAAAAGTATTTAATAGACAATTAGTTCCTAATACAGATGGTTTACTATTTGTTGCAAATCATAATAACTATTATGACCAATTTCCAATAATGGTTGCATTAGATGAAGCAAGACCAATTCACTTTTTAACAGCTACTAAAATGTTAAATATGAAAAGAGGTAAACCATATATTGCAACTGGTGCTATATCTGTCGATAGAGAAGATCCAAAAGATAGAGAAAACTCTAGTATAGAAGTTAAGAAGTTATTAGTTCATGGTAAGAATGTATTTATCTTCCCAGAAGGTAGAACTAATAGAAAGGAAGCCTTCTTATTAGAATTTAAGCCAGGAGCTATGGCTATTGCAAGAGATACTGGTTGTACAGTTGTTCCTGTAGCAGTTAATGATAATTATAAAAAAGATTCAGGTGATTTATGTGTTAGATTTGGTGAACCATTTAAAGTAAAACCTGAAGATGATATTATTCTTAAAACTAAAGAATTAAGAGAATTAATAGGTAAGTTAAAACAAGAAAATATAGATTATGTTGAAAGTATGAAACTTGCTAAAAAAAGAAAACATTAAACTGTTTTCTTTTTTTTTACTTTGTTATATAATAAATATATATAGGGTAGAGGTGTGCATATGTCTATTTCAAATATTGCTTTTTTATTAATTAGTTTTTTATACATATCTATGACTGCTATTTTATTCTTTTCAAAAAGAAAATTAAATACAGTTGAAAATAAGATATTTTCATTCTTAATTATTTCAAATGCTATAGGTATTATATTAGATTTAACCAGCGTTACAATAGCATTTTATTTTAAAAAGGGATTATTATTTCAAATAGTTAATAAAGCTTATTTATGCTATCTATTAACTTGGATTAGTACATTTTTATCTTATACAATACATATATCTTTAAAAGAAAAGATTTCTAAAATATTTAGAAACATTATTAAAGTTATATATTTTATTGTATTAGTACCATTAATTGTATTTAAATTAAATTATCATATTGAGGGTAGTGCTTTTTATACTTATGGAACAGGAGCTACAATAATGTATGCTATTTCTGCATTATATGTAGTAATTATGGTTATATGTATATTTATTAATATTAAAAAAATTGTACAAAAGAAATATATGCCAATAGTTATTTATATTGTATTTGGTAGTATTGTTACATTAGTTCAATTGAAGTATCCTGCTATTTTAGTAATAACTGCTATGGAATCATTTGTAACTGTTTTAATGTATAATACAATTGAAAATCCAGATTTAAGATTAATAGAGCAATTAAATATTGCAAGAAATCAAGCAGAAAGAGCTAATAGAGCAAAAACTGATTTCCTTAGTTCTATGTCTCATGAAATTAGAACTCCATTAAATGCTATTGTCGGTTTATCAGAAGACAATTTATCTTATAAAGATAGTTGTCCTCCAGAGGTTATTGAAAACTCTAACGATATAGTTAGTGCATCTCAAACACTTCTTGAAATTGTTGGTAATATACTAGATATTAATAAGATAGAAGCTAATAAAATGGAATTAATTATAGGACCTTATAATGTTAGAGATGAAATTACTCAAATGTGTAGAATTACAGAAACAAGAATAGGTGATAAACCTATTAAGTTTAATTTAAGTTTTGCTCCTGATATACCATATGAATTAAATGGTGATAAAGGTAAAGTAAAAGAAATAGTTAATAATTTACTTAGTAATGCTATTAAATATACTGATCAAGGAGAAGTAAATTTAAGTTTTAAATGTATTAATAATTTAGAAAATAATGATTGTATTTTAATAATAACTTGTCAGGATACAGGAAGAGGTATTAAAGCAGAAAAAATAGGTAGACTATTTGATAAATTTGATAGATTAGATGCCGAAAGAAATACTACTACTGAAGGAACAGGTCTTGGTCTTGCTATTACAAAAAGACTTGTTGGTATGATGGGTGGTAAGATTAATGTACAATCTCAATATGGAAAAGGTTCCATATTTATGATTCAAATACACCAACAAATATCTAAGTTAGATGCTCCTACTGAAATAGAACAAACTAATATTAAATCTAATGATATAGATTTTGGTCATAAGAGAATTCTAATTGTAGATGATAATAAATTAAATATTAAAGTTGCTAAAAAAGCATTATCTAGTTTTAATTTTGAAATAGATGAATGTTATGATGGTGAAGAATGTTTAAATAAAGTTAAATCTGGTGAAAAATATGATTTAATTTTAATGGATATTATGATGCCAAATATGAATGGTGAAGTAGCATTTGCTAAATTAAAAGAAATACCTGGATATAATATACCAGTTATAGCTTTAACAGCAGATGCAATAGCAGGTTCTCAAGAAAAATATATGAGTGAAGGATTTAATGATTATATTGCTAAACCATTTAATAAAGAACAAATTAAAGAGAAACTTGATAAGATATTTAATTAGAAAGAGGTGTTTTTATGAGAAAGAAAAGAATATTAATAGGACTAATCGTTTTAGTAATAGCAGTCTTATTATGTGCTTTAATAATGAAATTCTTTAGTAAAAGAAATAATACTGATGAAGTAGTATTGTCTACTAATAACGGTATTAATTACTCTTGGAAATGTGAAGTAGAAAATGATAAAATTGCTACTATTTTTAAAAAATATACTGAAGAAGTAGATACCTATATTGATGGTGGTGAAGTATTACTTCACTATGTTATTAAAGGTAAAAAACAAGGTGAAACTAAACTTATTTGTGATTATAAAAACCCTAATGAAGAGTATTCAGTTGAAACAAATATATATCAAATTAATGTTGATAATAAACTAAATGTTAAGATAATTAATAGCTATTAAAAAGTGTTTATATAACACTTTTTTTATGTTATTATATTGAAGAGGTGTTAATATGCATAAGAAGGATATTAAAAAGATAAATAATTATACTTATTATTATAATTATAAAGAAACAGTATCTTATTTTATTAATATGTCATTTATATTTGAAACTACAAAAAGAAATAATATTATATTGCAAATACTTTCTAGATATTTAAAAATGATTAACGATAGATATAAGAATCTAAAAGAATATAACAATATAAGAAGAGATCTATATAATATTGAGTTATTCTCTATGAGATTTAATTATAAAGATAATTCTATATTTAAAATATGTATGAGAATGTTAGATCCTAAAAAAGTAAAAGATAATTATTTTGAGAAAGCAATAGATTTCTTTCATGATATATTTTCTAAACCATATTTTATTAATAATAAGTTAGATAAAGAAAAGATGAACATTATAAAGAATGATATTTATAATGATTATCTAGATTTTGAAAAGAATTTCCATTTTGAAGTATATTCTAAATATGATTTAATGGTTAGACCAAATCAAATTAGAAATGAATTAGAATATTATAAAGATAGTAATGAACTTAGAGAAATACTTGATAGTATTACTGATGAAGAAATAATAGATTTTTATAATAAATTATTTAATAATTTTTATAAGATGACCATTATGGGAAATCTAAATAAAAAAGAGATTGATTATATAGTAAATAAACTTAAATTTAATAGAACTAATGTTAAAAAAATAGAATATCTTGAAGAATTAGATTTAAAGAAAGAATATAATGAATATATTTCTAAGGATTATACTCAATCTGTATTATGTGTTACATATAAAACTAACAATTTTAAAAAATATTCTAAAGATGATGTTATTGATAATATTATTAATATAATGTCTAATAGTAAAGAGGGTTTATTTCTTGGTCTATTAAGAGAAAAATATGGTTTAGCATATGGTGGAGATGCATCATTTTATTACGATAATGGTTTATTTAGACTTTCTGCTCATATAGATAAAAAGAATAAAGATAAAGCATTAGATGTAGTTAGAGAATATATTGATATTATGCATAATAAAAAAATAGTAGGAGAAAGATTAAAATTTGCTAAAGAAAAATTATTAATAAAAGAATCATTATCATCAGAAGATACAATATTTATGCTTAATAAATTAGAGTCCTATGTATATGAAGATATGATTTCTGATAAAGAATATGTAAAAAGAATTAATGCTGTTAAAACTGAGGATATAATAGAATTCATTGATAGTTTAGAAAATGAAAATATATTCTATTATAAGGGTGATAAAGATGAATAAGAAATATAAAGAAATAGTATTAGATAACGGTATTAAGTTATTTATTCATTCTGATAAAACAATGAAGAAAACATTTTTTTCTTATTCTATTAAATATGGTTCTTCTGGAGAATTTTATAGATTTAATTATGATGGAAAAGATTATAATGTTCTTCCTGGATGTGCTCATTTCTTAGAGCATCTTTTATTAGAACATAGTCCATATGGAGATTTATTTATATTACTTAAGAATTATAAACTTGAATGTAATGCATATACTACTTTAGATAGAACAACTTTTTATTTTATAGGTACAAAGAGTATTAAGTCTTCTATTAAAAAGATGATTACTTCATTTGAAAAACCTACATTTAATAACAATGATGTAAAACATACATCTAAAGCTATAGTGGAAGAAACTAAACGTGCTTTTAATGATCCTTTTAGAGAAGGTGATACCTTAGCTGCTAGAAATGCATTTAATAGTACTGATTTAATACATGAATCTCTTGGTATAATTGGTAATGAGGAAACTACTAAGAAAATAGATTCCAAATTATTAAAACTATGTTATGATGCATTTTATGTAGATGATAGAAAAGTATTAGTTTTAGCAGGCCCAATAGATGAAGATGAAATGATTAATTATATTAATGGTATATATAAGAAGATTAAACCTCATATTAATAAAACTAAAGTATATGTACCAAATAATAAATTATCTATTAGAAAAAAAGAAGATGTTTTAATTAGAAATAATATTGGAAATAGTTTTATAATGTTTAGATATAATAATCATATAGATGATTTTTCTTTATATGAAAGATGTGCATTTTTAGAATATATTTCTATATCTTGCTTTTCTGATAAATCTGATTTTTTTGATAGATTAAAAAAAGAAGAAATATTAGTTAGTTATGATGGTTATGAAAGAATAGATGCATATAATAAATCAGTATTTATATATGGATTTAATTTTACTGTTAAAGACATAGATAAGTTTACTAAAGAATATAAAAAAGAAATAAATAATTTGAAGTTTGATAAAGAAGATTTTGAATTATATAAAAAGGGTGAACTTGCAGAACTTATATACTCTGATGAAAGTAAATATAGATTCTACACTGATTTATCAGGTTTATATTTATATTTTGATAAAGTAATTGATGAAGCAGAAGAAATAAGAAATCTTTCATTTAATAGATTAATAAAGTTCTATAAGAGTTTAGATCTTACTAATGAATCTTTTGTAATTGTAACTAAAGATAATAAAAAGATGGATTAAATTCCATCTTTTTTATTATTTATATTTTTATTATTTATATATTCATCATAGGTTATGTCTTCTATTATATATTCTTTATCATTATATTTTTTTGCATAATATAAATAACCATTTTTAGTTATTTTATCATAAAACTCACATGAATTATTTTTCCAGTTTTCTGTTCCAACTGTACAATATATACCTGATATTCTAATTAAATCATCTTCTTCAGATTCTGTAGTTATATTATAGTTTTCTTTTAATATATAACATAAATATATGATACCTGTTGCCTTATTTCTAAATTTATTATGAGGTCCAATACCTGCAGGATTATTATTTTCAAGATAATCATAACTATCCATTCTAGTACCACATTCTGTATATTCAATAACTTGTGCAAAGAATGGATTAATATCGAAGAATTCTGAAAATATAAATGTTAATTCTTCAGCACTTAGATCTGTTTCCCAATCTTTATTAGACTTTAAATCATCGTTATTATATCCATATTTACCTGGATTATAAACTATATCTAATACTTCAAAGAATATTGCTTCATGTAAATTAACATATTTTGTATTATCTATTGTAAAATCAGTATAGAAATCAGGATTACTATATATTTTGTTATATATAATAGGGGATACTAAATCATATCTTACTTCAAATATATCTGTATATAGTTTTAAAGCATCTTCTAAATTATCTGGAGTTAAATTATTTTGTTTATTTTCTATTTCATAAGTAGTTTCTATAGGAGTAACTATATAATCATCTAAAGAAGTTTCTGTAGTAGGTGCTAAAATAGGCCCTGGATTAGTTACTATAGGTTCTATATCAATATCTTCTGGTTCTATAGGTATCTCTATTACAGTTTCTTCTTCTTTACCATTTTTGATATTATCTATTACATTAGCTCCAATAACAGTACCACCAGTTAAAACAGTAGTAAATATCATTAAAGTAGATATCATTTTCTTTCTAGTTTCTTCTTCTTTAGTACTATTTAATTTATTTTTAATACCATTGACTATATCATTAATATAAATAATAGAATCTTTTAAAGTATTTTTATTAATTATTATTTTCATATAATCACCTAGAATAATTATAACATAAAAAAAGAACTAATTATGTTCTTTTTCTTGAATAATTATTCCTGCATATTTAAGAATACATTTAAATGATATTAATGTACCTGTAGACATTTTCTTGTCTATATAAGTTAATATTAAGCTTGTTTTATTATTTGGTAATTTATATTTAGTAAATAAAGATAGTGGAAACATATGAGTTACTATTGCGTTTTCAATATCTTTATTTAGATAATTTCTAAAATATTTTTTAGAATTATCTAATGCATCAATAGGATGAGTAAATCCATGCTTTTCTAAGAGTTTTAATTTTCTTGGATGAATAAAGTAGTCTCTATATTTATCATCTAATTGAGTAAGTTCTATAGAGTCCTGCCATGCTTTAGTATAAAAGTCATGAAGTAGACCTGCTATAGCACAGTTATACTCATTATAGCCATATTTCTTAGCAAATTTATATGATTCAAACGATACTTTAATACAGTGAGTCCATACACTTTCATATTCATGATGTTTAAATAGTCTTCTTTTTTGAAATTCTGTACTATGAAGTATTTTTTTAACTATTTTAAACCATGAGTTAAAATTAGGATCACTTTTATAAATATCTAATATTTCTTTTTCATCTATACTTGTATATTTATATTTCATATTTATCCTCACAAAAAGAATTTTACCATAATATTATAATTTAATCAACTTTTAAGATGTCTAGTAAATGTCTTCCAGAACCTAATAATTCAGGTCTTTCACATGTTCTTAAATGATAATCAAAGAATATATCTAATGTTTTTTGATCCATCTTATTAATAGTCTTTTTAATATATTCTGTGCATCCATCTTGAGATAATATTTTAATTCTTTTTAAATTAGAATCATCTTTTAGTTTATTTATGTCTTCTAATCTAACAAATGAATATAAATCATCTTCTCTAGGGGTAATTTTATAGTCTTTATTTAAACGTTTATTATCAAGTTCATTAATTATATTATTATCTATAAAACCGTGTGTAATGACAGCATATTCGTTCATACAATAACTAATAAAAATATAACCATTTTTCTTAGTAACTCTTTTAGCTTCGTTTAAAGCTTTTAATTTATCTTCATATGATATTAAATGATACATAGGACCAAATAATAGGGTAATATCATATGAATTATCAGGAATCATAGACAAATCTATAGCATTACCAAGTATACATTTAATATCTTTATTATTTTTTTCTATTACTTTTAGATTATGTTTAACAAGCTCTAAAGCTGTTACTTCATAACCTTTATTACTAAAGTAAATAGAGTATTTACCTGTGCCTGCTCCTACATCTAATATTTTATTGCCTGGTTTGATATAGTCCTCTATATATTTAATAGCAGTCTTAAACTCAATCATACCATGTTTAGTATTTAACCTTTTATCTTCATTAAATTTATTATAGTATTTAATTAGACTTTCTTCATTCATCTAAATCACCTAGAAATATATTACAAAAAAATACTTTTAAATACAATAATATATGTTATAATAAATGCAAATTTGAGGTGATACTATGGAACAAACTAGATACTTTTATAAATCTATACCACTAATTGATTATTGTAAAAATAAATATTTAGATTATAGTGTTATTATAAGATATATTAATGATAAAACTAAATTAGTAAATGGAGTAACTAAACAAGATTTACTTGATAGTTTATTATCTATGTATGAATTATATGAAGAATTATTATATGGAGATGAATTACTTAGTTTATATGTAGTAAAAAATCATCGTAAATATCATTCTGTATTAGATAAAATTGTTGAAATTACTAATGGAAATCCTAATGAAGCAACTGATACAGTTATTGATAACGTTTTATTTAGATATGGATTAAGTAAAACTAAATACTTTTATAAAGGTGAAGCGTTAGAGGTTGTAGCAGAAAAAAAGAATTTAAGTATATCTAAATTAGAAAGTGATATAAAAAGTCAAAGAAGAAATTTTCCTAAAAAAGATGTACAGTCTATAGTAAATAAAGTAGTAGAAACCGCAATTAAAAATAAAAAGAAATATTATTATAAAGGCGTTCCTTTAAAAACATGGTGTGAAACACACTATATTGATTATGGGCAAATAGTTCATGATGCAAATCATATTAATACTAATCCTAGTGGTAATAAAGAAGAATTCTATAATAATATGTTATCTGAAATTGAAAAATATGAAGAATTAACTTATGAAAATATGTTATTTATTACATATTGTATTCAAAATAAAATAGTTTATTATACTGCTATTAAAAACTTTATAAGATTAAAAAAAGAATATCCTGATAAATTAGATGATGAAGTAATAAAATTAGCTTTAGAGGCTATTAAAAATCATCATAAAATGTATAAATTGGAAGGTAAAAAGAAAAAAGAAGAAGTTAAAGAAGAAAAGAAAACTACTAAAAAAGAAGAAAACAAAAATGTAGAGAAAGAAGAAATTATGAAATATAAATATAAAGGTTTTGATTTAAAAAGAGTATGCTATTCACTTACACTTAATCGTAGTAAATTTGTAAAAAGTATTAATGAAATATTAAGCAAAGATCCTAATACAAATATTGATTATTTAATTAGTTCTCTTATTTATCAAAAATTACAAAGTAATCATGAAGTATATGTTGTTCCTGGTGAAAACAAACTATTATTAGATTATTGTTTAGAAAATAATATTGATTATAGGGAAGTAATTCATTATATTAATACTAATAAAACTCCTGGTTTAGATGATTATTCTAAAGTATATCAAGCTCTTAGAAAATATGATCAAAGAAGAAGTGATACTAATCTTTACAAAGTATTTAATTATTTAAAATATTGGAAAAATATTAATATTAATGATTTAAAACAATCATGTGATATTACTGATATAGATTTTAAAACATTATTAGAAAATAGATCTAATCATATTTTTAGAAGTTATGATGAAAATGACGAGTTAATTCCTGAAAAAGATAAAATAGGGGAAGAATTAACTGATTATAATATTTTAATGCTTACTTGGTATTTTTATGATAGAAGAACTGAAGCTTCTAACAAAAAATATCTTTCTCATAAAAAACTAACTACATTATTAAATCTATTTGAAGAAATAGAAAAAAATAGAGATAATAAACATATAGTTGCTTCTAAAGTAAGTTTATTTATATTAATTGCTTTATATAAATCTGGTTTATATAGAAGTACTGATTTAATTTATATTAAAGCAAGTGATTATTTAGATAGTATAGTAGCTGAATCTTGGGATAATAAATGGTTAATAACTAAAACATTAGTATTTGAAAGATTCATGGATTCTGTAAATTCATGTCCATATTCCGATGAAACAGAGATGCTTACATATATAGATACACATGTTAGATCAAGATTTGGTTTACCAGATAATTGGGCAAACCCTAAAAGATATAGATTAGTTCCAAAAAAGGATGATAAAAAGAAAGATAAAAAAGAAGATAAATAATATCTTCTTTTTTTGTTTACAAATAAAATATTTATGATATAATTATTTTTGTATCGAGATGGACCCTTAGCTCAGTTGGTAGAGCAACTGACTCTTAATCAGTGGGTCTAGGGTTCGAATCCCTAAGGGTCCACCATTTATTTGTTTTTTTCTATTGACAATAGATAGTTTATAAGTTAAAATTATAAAGCAATGGGGAAAAGCTTATTATGGACCTATAGCTCAGCTGGTTAGAGTGCACGCCTGATAAGCGTGAGGTCGATGGTTCAAGTCCATCTAGGTCCACCATT
>JAEEGL015747442.1_pt1 | contig 75112 bp, 53 predicted proteins | sample 9134231 | NCBI WGS metagenome assembly JAEEGL01 (sample SAMN16246548, study PRJNA631951) | gut metagenome | biome: gut microbiome; feature: rumen; material: fiber-attached | host: Bos | place: Iran: Karaj | collected 2018-10 | reverse complement strand
TCACCATTGGCGTACTGGATCATCAGAATATCCGAAAGGGGAAGTGTGTATGTCGGACCCTCCAGGTTGGAGAAGGACTTGTAGCGGATGTTGTCCAGATTGACTTCCAGGATCTTTGCTTTGATATCCGTACCGTCTTTCCTCGTAACGATATCCTGAGCCGCGGCGGAGAAGGCGACGCCGAGAGCCATTATAAAAAAGGTAATGATTCTTTTCATTTTACTTCAGTTTTGCGAGTTTCTTGACCAGCTCGTTATAGGCCCATCCGAGCCGCTGCTCCTGCGTATAGGCAGGGACGCCTTTGATGTTGTTGAACGCGATCACAAGGGCCGTAGAGCCCGTTTTCACTTCGCGGGCTTCCAGGATGCCCGAAATGACGGCGCCGCCGGCCTTGTTGGCGAAAGGAACGAAGTTTCCGCCGGTGAAGCCGAGGTCCAGTTCCTGAATATGCAACGTCAGGATGTAATCCGCTCCGGCTTCCTGGAACTGCATCTTCAATCCGTTTTTGAATTTTTTATTGTAGTAATTCGGGAAATACTGGTTGGCGCTGTCCGACTCTTTCGGCCAGTCGCGCTCGTATTCGGGACCGTTGGCGCGGAGGAAATGCGCAAGCGGCTTCCCGCCGACAAGCGTCTGTGAATAATCGAAAGCGGTATAGCCCTTTGCACTCTTGCGTAGTACGCCTGTATCGCCGGAAACCACCGTCAATCCTTCCGAAAACGTCTTTGCGTTGGGGATCGTCACCGGCCGGGCGGACTGAGACGGTTGCTGCTGAGAAGCCGCCGGAGACTGACCGGCAAATACTTCATTGGATCCGTTCTCATAACGGATAATCAGAATGTCGCTTTTGCGGATCGTGAAAACGGGGCCGTCCAGGTAGGTGAATTTCTTGTATTTCACCACATCCGGAAGGACCTCCGTCACCTTGGCCTTAATGTCCGTACCATCCGTTCTGGTAATGACATCCTGGGCCTTGGCAAGGGCGCAGACGCACAGCGATAAAACGATGACTGAAAGGATTTTCCTCATGCTAAAATGGTTTAAGTTCCCTTATAATTACTTATATATCAGCGATTTGTATATTTCTTTCCGAACCCCGCAATCCTTCTCTACCCATCATCCGGAATGAAACGAACAAAGTTAGAAATTTCAAAACAAAAATACAATTTTATCGTTATCTTTGCACATTATGATCGACTACATCAAAGGACATATCACCGAGTGCACCCCCGCCGAAATCATCATCGAATGCGGCGGCATCGGCTACAGCTGCCTCGTTTCCCTCCAGACTTACGAGGCCCTGCAGGGCAAGGGTGACGCGACCATTTATATCCACCACTATCTCCGCGAAGACGAAGAACTCTTCTACGGCTTCGCCACCAAGGATGAGCGCGAACTCTTCCGTCTCCTTGTCAGCGTCTCCGGCATCGGCGTCGCTTCTGCCCGGATGATGCTCTCGTCGCTGACCGCCGACGAAATCCGCAACGCCATCATCGGTGAAGACGTCCACAAGATCAAAAGTGTCAAAGGCATCGGCCTCAAGAGCGCCCAGCGCCTCATTCTCGAACTCAAAGATAAGATTGTCAAAGGCGGTGGCACCGACAACAGCGCCCTCTTCGTGGCCGAAACTTCCGCCATCGCGGACGAGGCCACCACGGCCCTCGTGATGCTCGGCTTCACCAAAGCCGCCATCACCAAAGTCCTCCCCGGCATTCTCAAGGATAATCCCTCCGCAAAGGTCGAAGACATCATCAAGGCCGCCCTGAAAAAACTCTAGGCGCCCTCCCTTTCACAGTGTTCCACGTGGAACACTACCTCCCGAAATAGACCAGTAGTACAGAGATATCCGACGGGGAAACGCCGGAGATGCGGGAGGCTTGGGCGATGGAAGAAGGGCGGTAACGCTTGAGTTTCTGGCGGCACTCGATGGAAAGGCTGGTGACGCGGTCGAAGTCGAAATCGGCGGGAATTTTGAGGTTTTCGAGCCGGAGAAGTTTCTCCGCCTGCTGGTTTTCCCGGTCTATATACCCTTTATATTTAATGGCTATTTCGACGGATTCCACGACATCTTTGCCGTAAGATGTTCCACGTGGAACACTCCGCAGAACATCCGCCAGACGGACGGAAGGACGCGCCACCAGGTCGGCGACCTTCTTGGAATCCGTAATGGGAGCCTCGCCCACAGATACCAAATAATCATTGATCTGCTCGGCGCGAACTTTTTTCGACTCGGCAAAGGATTGCAAAGCCTCCACGTCCTCATACTTTTTCATCGTCAGCGCATAGCGCTCCTCGGAGCAAAGCCCGGCTTCGTGCGACAAGGCTGTCAGTCGAAGATCCGCGTTATCCTGTCGCAGGAGAATTCTATATTCCGCACGCGAAGTAAACATCCGGTACGGTTCATCCACGCCTTTTGTGATCAGGTCATCAATCAGGACGCCGATATAAGCCTGATCCCGCCGCAGTACGAACGGATCCTTTCCGTGAATCTTCAGATGGGCGTTCATTCCCGCGATGATTCCCTGTGCGGCGGCTTCTTCATAACCGGTCGTTCCGTTGACCTGACCAGCCAGGTAAAGATTTTCCACGACGCGGGATTCCATCGTCGGCAGCAGCTGGACCGGGTCGAAATAGTCGTATTCCACCGCGTAAGCCGGGCGGTAGATTTCCACATTCTCCAAGCCCTCTATCTGGCGCATCGCCTCAATCTGGACCCGCAGCGGCAGCGAGGAAGAAAATCCCTGCAGATAATACTCGTTCGTGTCGCGACCCTCCGGCTCCAGGAAAAGCTGGTGCGAATCCTTATCCGCGAAGGTCCGGAGTTTATCTTCGATGCTCGGACAATACCGCGGCCCGATGCCGTGGATCATCCCGGTAAAAAGCGGCGACTCGTCGAAGCCGGAGCGCAGAACATCGTGCACTTTTTCGTTCGTGTGGAGAATGAAGCAGTGCATCTGCGGCCGTCCGCCTTGCACGGCCGACGGAATCGGAAGAAAAGAAAAACGGTCGGGATCCGGGTCGCCTTCCTGGGTGAGTAGCCGGGAAGTATCGACCGATGAAATGTCAATCCGGGGAGGCGTTCCGGTTTTCATCCGGGCGGTCGCGATGCCGAGGCCGGTCAGCTGTTCGGTCAGACCGAACGAAGATTTTTCCCCGATCCGGCCACCTTCGAAAGAAGTCTGTCCGATGAAGAGTTTGCCGCCGAGGAAGGTTCCGGCGGTCAAAATAACCGCCTGAGAATGGAAAATTGCCCCGGTAAGTGTCTTAACGCCCGTGATTTTTGAATTCTCAAAGAGGAAAGAAGTGGCCGAATCGGCATAAATCCTTAACTGAGGGGTGTTCTCGAGGGTTTTTCGCCAAATTGTCGAAAACTGGATTTTGTCGCACTGTGCGCGAGGACTCCACATCGCCGGACCCTTCGAACGGTTGAGCGTCCGGAACTGAAGCGTCGAAGCATCGGTCACGAGTCCGGTGCATCCGCCGAGCGCATCGATCTCCCGGACGATCTGTCCTTTGGCGATTCCGCCGACGGCGGGATTGCAGGACATCTTGGCAAACGCCGTCATATCCATCGTGATCAGAAGAACCGATGACCCCATCCTTGCGGCGGCCACCGCGGCCTCGCATCCGGCGTGTCCTCCTCCGACAACGATGATATCGTAGCGCTTTTCCATTTATACGAGTTCCCTGAGCGAAAGGTAATAATTCTCTTTCTCCCGCATCTCCTTTTGCTGAGCCTTGGTGTGGTCGTCGTATCCGATAAGATGCAGGATGCCGTGCACCATCACCCGGTTGAGTTCGTCTTCAAAAGTGGTCCCGTAAAGAGCCGCATTCTCCCGAACGCTGTCGACGCTGATGAACAGGTCGCCGGAAATCTTCTCGCCTTCACAGTAGTCGAAGGTGATGATGTCGGTGAAATAATCGTGCTGGAGATACTTCAGGTTGATATCCAGAATGTGATTGTCCGAGCAGAAAATGATCGAGACATCCCCCATCCTGCGAATCTCGCTCTCGGCGACAAGACGAAGCCAGCGGTTGTTGCGCTGCCTGCCTTTGAAAACGAATTTTGTGTCTTCCGCGTAATAAGAAATCATAGCATTCCCTTTTTTCGTATGCAAATTTATGATAAATTTGTGGAAATATGTCGAGAACGCTGAAAATAGTCCTTCTTTTAAGCCTCTTCGCCCTGGGTGCCTGCCAGAGGGGGAGCCGGTACTATGCGGATATCGCCGCCGATCCGGGAAATAATCCCGACAGCCTTCTCACCCTTCTCGAGAGCCGTAGCCCTATTGCCGACAGCGCACCCAATAAGCGAAAAGAAGCAGAATATGCCGTCCTGCACCAGCTGGTATTCTCGGATCTGTATGGATTTGCGGATGTCGCGGACAAAGATCGCGTCCTTGAGGCTAAGAAATACTTCTCCCACCATCGCAACCGCCCAATGCTGGTTCTCTCCCTGGATGCCCTCGGCCGGATCTGTTATTCCGGAAAGGACTATAATTCGGCCTTGAAATGCTTTGCAGCGGCCCTTCGCCAGTTGGATTGGCAGCACCAGAGCGATTATGCCCGGAAGATTTGCCGGGCGATGGCGCTCTGCTATAAAGCAGCCGGGATTGAAATCGATGAAGGGCAGTATCTTTTCTTCGCCTATCAGGGCTTCAATGCCTCCCGGATGCGAAACGAACGCATCCGCCTCATCGCCCTGGCTCTCTTCTTCCTGGCCGTCACCGCCAGTCTTTTCTGGTATTTTAAGGTACGGAAGATGGCCATTGAGAAGGAATTGGAACAGTCCCGCACCGAGGCAGAAGCCTCTATGGCCATTGCGGAAGATCTCAAGACGCGTCTCTCCGGCAGTAAATTCCCGGCAGGGATCGACCTTCTCGAGCGGCTGTGCGCCCAATATTATGTCAATGAAGGCTCAGACCGCCTCCAGGGCAGTATCGTCAAGGAGGTCCGCTCCATCATCGATGGATTCCGCACCGATCCTGCCGTCCAGCAACAGATTGAGGATTCGCTGAATGCATCCAACAGCAACGTGATGACCCGCCTTCGTGTCGCTTTCCCGAAATGGAAAGAAGAAGACTTCCATATCTACGCATACACAGCGGCCGGCTTCTCCAGCACAACCATCGCAACCCTCCTGGAAAAGGACAAACCTTTCGTCTACAATCGCCTCTATCGGCTAAAGTCCCGCATTCAGTCCTCGGATTGTCCTGATAAAGACTTCTTTTTAGAAGTTCTCCAATAGAAAAACAGAGGGTACTGTTTCTTTCATCCTCGGCCTTACGGCCTCGTCCTTCCCAACAAGTTGGGCCCCTCCCTCTACTTGCGAGGGTGCAAATGATTGCAGAAACAGTACCCTCTGTTTTTCTAAAATGCAAGAATGAATTATACTATTGCGAGATTATTATATTAGTGTTTATTTATAACTATTTAATAATCAAATATTTATAAAATACACCTGCGAGATTATTTCCAGCAAAAAAATTGGATTCGCCACGGGGAGTTCGTAACTTTGCATCAGAGAAAATGTGAAACCCTTTAACGGATTTTATTATGGAAGTCAAGAAAAGCCCCAAAGCGAGCCTTGAAAACAAGAAGCTCCTGTTTACCGAGATCGGTCTCGTTGTAGCCCTCGGTGTCCTGTACGGTGCTTTCGAGTGGTCAAGCAAGGAGGCAAGCGTTGAGATGCTGGCCGACAACACTCAGGTCCAGATTGAGGATGAGATGATTGCCATCCAGAACGAGACGCCACCGCCGCCGCCCGAGGCACCCAAGATTCCTATCCTTTCCGACCAGATCGACATTATCGATGATAACATCAAACTCGACGATGACCTGTTCATCAACCTCGAGGACGATGCCAACCTCGGTGTAGAGATTATGGACTACAAGGAAGTGGAAGTGGTAGAGGAAGTCGTTGAAGAAGAGGCTATTCCGTTCCAGCTCGTGGAAGAGAAACCTTCCTTCAACGGAGGCGATGCCAATGAGTTCTCCAAGTGGGTTAACTCCAAGCTCGTCTATCCTGAAATCGCCAAGGAAAACGGTGTTCAGGGCCGTGTAACTCTCTCCTTTACCGTGGAGAAAGACGGCTCCGTGACCAATGTCCGCGTCCTTCGTGGCGTCGACCCTTCCCTTGACGACGAAGCTGTCCGCGTTGTAAAGAGTTCTCCGAAATGGAAACCCGGCAAACAGCGTGACCGCACTGTGAAGGTTACCTACACCTTCCCTGTGATCTTCCAGCTCCGCTAATCCACGGGTTTATCACACAAAATCGGTGTCAAATCGCTTTGGCACCGATTTTTTTGTGTATTTTTGCAACCGATATGGAATATACGCACACCGAAAAAGCCGTCTTTGTCGGCGTCATACTGGAGAAAGGAAGTGAACGGAAGGTGATGGAATATCTGGATGAACTGGAATTCCTCGCCGAGACGGCCGGTGCTGTCGGTGATAGAAAATTCATCCAGCGGCTTGACAGACTGGAGAAATCCACCTATATCGGGACAGGTAAACTCAAAGAAATCAAGCAGTACTGCGAAGAAAACGAGATTGAGTATGTCATTTTTGATGACGAACTCACCGGAATGCAGCAGCGTAATATCGAAAAACTCTTCGATAACAAGCATATCCACATCATTGACCGCACCAGCCTGATTCTGGAAATTTTCGCACAACGGGCTCGTACTTCATACGCGAAGATGCAGGTCGAACTCGCTCATAATCAGTATATTCTGCCGCGATTAGCGGGAATGTGGACACACCTTGAGCGCCAGCGGGGCGGTATGGGCACCCGCGGCGGTATGGGTGAAACCCAGATTGAAGTCGACCGCCGGATCGTCAAGCAGCGGATTGCCAAACTCAAGGAAGACCTTAAAAAGGTCGACAAGCAGATGGCCACCCAGCGCAGCAACCGCGGATCACTCGTCCGCCTCGCCCTTGTCGGCTATACCAATGTAGGTAAGAGCACGCTGATGAACCTGCTCGCAAAAAGTGACGTTTTTGCCGAAAACAAACTCTTCGCAACCCTCGATACTACCGTACGAAAGGTCGTCATTGAGAACGTACCTTTCCTGTTGAGCGATACTGTCGGCTTTATCAGGAAACTCCCCACGCAACTCATTGAGGCCTTCAAAAGCACCCTCGACGAAGTCCGCGAGGCAGATATTCTCGTTCACGTCGTAGATATCTCCCATCCCGATTTCGAAGAACAGATGGAAGTCGTGGAAAAGACCCTCCGGGAAATCGGTGCGGGTAACAAACCTACTTACGTAGTATTCAACAAAATAGACGCTTATCAGCCGGAAGAATACGACGAGTACTCCCTGGAACCAAAAGGTAAGGAGCATCGCACCCTGGACGAACTGAAGAACAGTTGGATTGCCCACGAAAAGACACCCTGTATCTTCATTTCCGCCCTCAACAAGACGGGATTACCAAAACTCCGCAACGACATCTATAAGATGGTTGCGGAGATTCACGCGGGTAGATACCCGTTTAATAATTTCCTTTGGTAAAAGGATTATTTAGCAGCGTCCTTTGCAGCGTCGAGACCGGTCTTAGCAAGGTCGATAGCAACGTCGGTAGCGGCGTCCTTCAGTTTGTCTTCATTGCTCTTTTCCTTTGCAGGAGCCTCCTTGGCGGGCTCAGCGGGCTCTTCGGCTTTCTTAGGGTTGTTACCGCAGGCAGCGGCGCAGACCATCAGGGATGCGATGGCGAGAAGGGTGTAGATCTTTTTCATAATGCATTAAAATTATAAGAGAAACAAAAAGTTGATTTTATTCGCTGAATTTCGCTTTAAGATACTCACGGTTGAGCCGGGCGATATGATCGATGGTAACGTGTTTCGGGCATTCCATTTCGCAGGCGCGCGTATTGGTACAGTTACCAAAACCAAGTTCATCCATCTTGGCTACCATCGCCTTGGCACGACGGGCTGCCTCCGGCTTACCCTGTGGCAATAGTGCCAATGAGCTGACACGAGCGGCCACAAACAGCATTGCAGAACCATTTTTACAAGTAGCTACACAGGCACCGCAACCCACACAAGCTGCCGCATCCATACTATCCTCCGCTGTATCGTGCGGAATCAGAATGGCGTTGCCGTCCTGCGCCTGACCAGCCCGGACCGTAATGAATCCACCCGCCTGCATAATCTTGTCAAAGGCCCCACGGTCTACCACCAGATCCTTAATGACGGGAAAAGCAGCTGACCGCCACGGCTCTACCGTAATGGTGGCGCCCGGTTTGAAGTGGCGCATAAAGAGCTGGCAGGTCGTTACCTGGTCATCCGGACCGTGTGCACGACCATCCACATACAGCGAACATGCACCACAGATACCCTCCCGACAGTCGTGATCAAAAGCAACCGGTTCCTTTCCCTGACGGATCAGCTGGTCATTCAATATATCGAGCATTTCGAGGAAAGAAGCATCCTCCTCCACATCCGTAACGTGGTAGGTCTCAAAATGACCCTTTGCCTTCGCGTTTTTCTGACGCCAAACTTTGATATTGTATTCCATTTGTCAGTCTTTATAGTTACGGGTTGCAATCTTGATATTCTCGTACTTGAGTGGCTCTTTATGTAATGCAGGCTCATTGCCTTCGCCCTTGAATTCCCAGGCGGATACATACATAAAGTGCTCATCGTCGCGCTTGGTTTCCCCTTCCTCTGTCTGCATTTCCTCGCGGAAATGACCGCCGCAGGATTCCTTGCGGTTCAGGGCATCACGGGCCATCAGTTCACCGATGTCGAAGAAATCCACCAGCCGGAGGGCCTTCTCCAGTTCCTGATTGAATTCTCCGTTGGTTCCAGGCACCCTAACCGTCTTCCAGAATTCCTCCCGGAGTTTACCAATTTCCTCGATAGCTTTCTTAAGACCAGCCTCATTACGGGCCATTCCCACATATTCCCACATTATATGGCCGAGTCTCTTATGAATGCTATCAACCGTCTCAGTACCCTTCACGGCAAAGATTTTTTCAATCCGAGCCTTGATAGCTTTCTCGGCCTCCTCGAATTCGGGAGCGGAAGTATCGGTTTTCGGTTCGGAGAATTTATGCGAGAGATAATCGCCGATTGTATACGGAAGAATGAAATAGCCGTCGGCCAGACCCTGCATCAGAGCGGAAGCGCCGAGGCGGTTGCCGCCGTGATCGGAGAAATTAGCTTCACCAATGGCATACAGACCCGGAATAGTGGTCTGAAGGTCATAATCCACCCAGAGACCACCCATTGTATAGTGAATGGCCGGATAGATCATCATCGGCTCCTCCCAGGGTGAAGTCGTCGTGATTTTCTCATACATCTGGAAGAGGTTACCATAGCGCTCCTCAACCTTCTGATGCCCCAGCCGCTTGATAGCGTCTGCGAAGTCAAGGAATACAGCCAGACCCGTTTCATTCACGCCAAATCCGGCATCGCAGCGCTCCTTGGCGGCACGGGAGGCCACGTCACGAGGCACCAGATTGCCAAAGGCGGGATATCTGCGCTCCAGATAGTAATCGCGGTCCTCTTCCGGAATCTGGGACGGCTTGATCTCGTGTTTGCGGAGTTTCAGCACATCCTCCATCTTTTTCGGCACCCAGATGCGGCCGTCGTTGCGGAGGGATTCGCTCATCAGCGTGAGTTTACACTGCTGATCACCATGAACGGGTATACAGGTAGGATGGATCTGCGCGAAGCAGGGATTGGCAAAGAAGGCACCCTTCCTGTAGCACTGCATCAAAGCCGATCCGTTGGAATTCATCGCATTAGTGGAAAGGAAATAGGCATTGCCATATCCGCCGGTAGCAAGCACAACAGCGTGGGCACCGAAACGCTCCAATTCGCCGGTAACAAGATTACGAGCTATAATACCTTTAGCCTCACCGTTGATAATGACAAGGTCGAGCATCTCGTGGCGGGGATAACTCTTGACAGTGCCGGCGGCAATTTCCTTATTGAGTGATGCGTATGCGCCCAGAAGCAGTTGCTGACCGGTCTGACCGCGGGCATAAAAGGTACGGCTAACCTGCACACCACCGAAAGAACGGTTGGCGAGATATCCGCCATATTCCCGTGCAAACGGAACACCCTGGGCAACACACTGGTCGATAATAGCCGCACTAACCTCTGCAAGACGATAAACATTCGCTTCCCGGCTGCGGTAATCGCCTCCTTTGATGGTATCATAAAAGAGACGATAGACGGAGTCGTTGTCGTTCTGATAATTCTTTGCAGCGTTGATACCTCCCTGCGCGGCAATGGAATGTGCCCGGCGAGGGGAATCACTTATACAGAAAATCTTGACATTGTACCCCATCTCACCGAGGGAAGCGGCGGCAGATGCACCGCCAAGGCCGGTTCCGACGACGATTACCTCAAGTTTACGTTTATTGTTGGGACTTACGATCCGGATTTCAGCCTTGCGCCGGGTCCATTTTTCGGCAAGCAGCCCTTCCGGAACTTTGGAAATCAATTTTTCGTCAGCCATTTTATCTGGGTTTGGATAATTCTTACAATTTTACTCATTTTTTGCGAATTTCCGCCTATATATTTTCAAAAATGAGGATTTCATCCCGGCATACCGGAAAAAAAACTGCTTTCCCTTCATTTTCCCGGAAACCCATTGCTCATAAACCGGCAGAAACACGGAGGCAATCTCTGCATCCACTTCCGCACAGGTTTCGCGTATATCCATTCCAGCAGCCTTCCGCTGAAGTGCCTCATTACAAAGCACGGAATGACCAGTCGCATCCGGCATTACCTCCGGCGGCAGAAGACATCCATTACCCACCATCAACGGCAACGCTACTCCGCACGGAGGATAGCCCAGGATAGTCCACATTACGGTTTGTAAAGGATTGTCACCCGCTTTTACTCCTTCAATGACTATCGACGCGGAAGTAATACTACGGGGAATGACATACGCCTTTCCTTTTTCACTTCCCCGGAAGGAACGGGAAATATTGGCAAATATATTCCGGTGATCCACTTTATAAGGGCGGGATGAAAGCATTTCCGAGAAAATTTCCGTCGCCGTCTCATAACGTTCCACACCGCGACGGTCCTCATACCGGCCGGATTCACTGAAATTCGTCACCACCCTGTATCCCTCCGGCAACACATTTACATCATACTTCACCCAGCTGTGATTATTCACCTCATAATAAGCGGCCCCGCCGAAGGCGTCTATCACACCAAAATTGGCTTCCACCCCAAGGGGACGGCTCAGCGTATCCAAATAATATTCGAATTCCAGCAGGGAAGCGCATATTCCGAGCGCTCGGTACATCAGTACCCCTTCCTGATCCATCCGGGAATCAGGCACGTCATCATCCTTTATATTATAGGAAGCCGTATTCATAATACTGAATCCAGCTTCGTTGGTTCCCGTCCATACCTCCCCGTTAAAGGCAGACTCTGCATTTACGAGCCCGATAAAAGTATACCGCGGCCCTTTAAAATAACCCACAGCATTATCCAACTGCCCCGTATCCCTGTGCTTGAGCAGTAAGGGGCGGCCGTCCGCCGTCGCTTGACCGGATATAATAATAGAAGTACAGCACAGCGCGGGTACGCCACACAGCACCATCATCACAGAAAGCAGTAACCTGCGCATATCAGAAGAGATTGCCGGTTCCGTCGTCCTCGCGTTTGGCAAGATACGAATCCAGCCCGAGATGATGATAGGCCAACTCAGTCGCAATGCGCCCCCGCTGGGTACGGAGGATAAATCCTTCCTTGATCAGGAACGGCTCATAAACCTCCTCCAACGTACCCTGATCCTCACTGATAGCCGTCGCGAGCGTGCCGGCGCCGACCGGACCGCCCTTGAAGGTGGTAATGATGGTACGGAGGATGTTGTTGTCAATCTTATCAAGCCCGCGCTTGTCAATCTTGAGTTTATTGAGGGCAAAACGGGCAATTTCCAGATCAATATGGCCGTCTCCCATCACCTGAGCGAAATCCCGTACCCGCTTGAGAAGGGCGTTGGCTATACGGGGCGTTCCCCGGCTCCTGAGAGCAATCTCCAAAGCAGCGTCATCGTCAATGGCTACCTTCAGAATGGATGCGCTACGCCGGACGATCTTTTCGAGATCCTTCGTATCGTAGTATTCCAGCGCGCAATTGATGCCGAACCGTTCCCGGAGCGGAGCTGTCAGGAGACCGCTGCGGGTCGTAGCCCCTACGAGGGTGAATGGATTGAGATTGATCCGGACACTCCGTGCGCCCGGGCCCTTGTCGATCATAATATCGATCACATAATCTTCCATCGCGGAATAGAGGTATTCCTCCACCTCAGCTGACAGGCGGTGAATCTCGTCGATAAACAACACGTCGCCCGGCTCCAGCGAGGTCAGCAGGCCCGCCAGGTCACCCGGCTTGGCCAGCACGGGACCCGAAGTTACCTTCATATCGACGCCCATCTCATTGGCGATGATGTGGGCCAGGGTGGTCTTTCCCAGACCGGGAGGGCCGTGGAAGAGGGTGTGGTCCAGTGCCTCACCCCGCATCTTGGCCGCCTTGATGTAAATTTCCAGATTAGAGACGATTTCCCGCTGTCCGGTAAAATCATCGAGTTCCTGGGGGCGGATTATTCCGTCCAATTCATTATCTTTGCCTTCGTTTGTATTGTGCGGGTCGAATTCGGTCATTTTGTCCGGCTTTGAAAATTACAAATACAAATATATTATTTTTATTTAAGAATTTTGTTTTTATTTAACGTGTTGATAAGTTGAAAAGTCCCTACAAGGTATTGAAAATCACCCAATTGTAGAGACTGAAAAATGTTAAGAACTTCCCGTTTTGCCGGTATTGCATTGTGGATAAGTTCCACCCGGAACAAACCGGTCAGTCATCAACACAGTTATGAACAGGTTATCAACAGGTTTATCAACCGTATGAAGATAGCGCGCAGGGAGACAACGGAACTGGCGGAAAAAGTATCCGCCGGCGGAAAAATCTATTGCAGCGGACTCTTTCTGTCCGCCAGATGGTTTGTGCTTTCCGAGGTGGCAAAGGAAGGTTTTCACCTGGTTGTTCTTCCTGATAGAGAAGATGCTGAATATTGCAGTTCAGATCTATATAATCTCGTGGAAGGTGACCGGGTTTTCCACCTTCCGGATTCCGGCAAAAATGTAGAACGCAGCAATTACAAATCCTCCCTGGGAGTTCAGCGGACCGCCGCTCTCGGCAAAATCCTCTCTTATAAAAAGGAAGACGGACCGCTTTTCGTCGTCACTTATCCTGATGCCCTCTCGGAATGGATTCCTTCCGTAAAAGAAATGGAAGGAGCCATTCTCGTGCTGGAAAAAGGACAGCGTATCAAATTCGGATCTATCCCGGAAACACTTGCCAATGAAGGATTTGAAAAGGTTGATTTCGTATCGGCCCCCGGGCAGTTTTCCGTCCGCGGATCCATCATAGACATCTTTTCCTATTCCCTCAATCATCCTTTCCGCCTGTCTTTCTTTGGTAATGAAATCGAAAAAATCCATATTTTCGACTGCAATACCCAGCTTTCCATCGGCGAATCGGATAAGGCGGATATCTATCCCGACCTGACCCAGTCTTCCGCCGAGGAAGGCGGCGTTTCCCTGCTTTCCATCCTCCCGGCCGATGCCGTGGTCTGGCTCGATTCTTCCGATATGTACCGGGAGCGGGAATTTTACAAAGAATTTGCACCTTTCACAAACGTTTTTCTGGATATACCCCTGGCAGAGAAGGATAAGACAGATGGAATTCAATTCCACATCGTCCCGCAGCCGGTATTCAATAAAAATTTCGAACTGCTCCAGGGAGACATCCGCTTCAAGATTGAGACGGGATATAAGGTGGCCATTTTCGGCGAGAAAGAAAGCCAGATCGAGCGGCTCAAATCCATCCTTACCACGGCAGAGGTGCCACTGCCGGAATTCATAAAGGGTAAAAATATCCACAGTGGTTTCATCGACCAGAGCGACCGGATTTGCTGTTATACAGATCACGAGATATTCGACCGTTTCCACAGGGTTTCGATTCGCCGGAGTGTGGAAAAAACAGAGCAGCTGACCCTCAATGAACTAAGTGCCTTCAATATAGGCGATTACATCGTCCATATCGACCACGGCGTGGGAATATTCGGCGGCCTTGTCAAGTTGAAAGACGACAAGGGGCGCGTTCAGGAGGTTGTTAAATTAATGTATAAGGATGGGGATATCGTTTTTGTTTCCGTCCATTCCCTGCATAAGATTTCGCGATTCCGCTCCCGCGAAGGAGAGCCGCCGCGGATCAACAAACTCGGCTCCAAGACGTGGTCCAACCTTAAGAGCGGCGCCAAGTCCCGCGTGAAGGATATTGCCAAGGAACTGATCGGCCTGTATGCCCGCCGGAAAGCCTCTAAGGGATTTGCCTTCTCACCTGATACATATCTACAGGAAGAATTGGAATCTTCCTTTATGTATGAGGATACGCCCGATCAGGAAAAAGCCACCCGCTCGGTGAAGGAGGATATGGAGGATACCTGCCCGATGGACCGTCTGATTTGCGGAGACGTGGGATTCGGTAAGACCGAAGTGGCTATCCGGGCGGCCTTCAAGGCGGTATCGGACAGCAAGCAGGTCGCTGTTCTGGTTCCTACCACCATTCTCGCCCTCCAGCATTTCACCACCTTCCGTTCCCGGCTGGAAAACCTTCCCTGTACCGTCGATTATGTCAGTCGACTCCGCACGGCAAAGGAAATTACCGATATCAAACATCGGCTGGAAAGGGGACAGATAGATATTCTGATCGGCACGCACAAGATACTCGGGGCGGGATTTGAATTCAAGGACCTTGGTCTCCTGATCATTGACGAGGAACAGAAATTCGGCGTTTCCGCCAAGGAAAAACTGCGCCAGATGCGGGCTTCGGTGGATACACTCACCCTGACAGCAACCCCGATTCCCCGTACCCTTCAATTCTCCCTACTGGGAGCACGCGACCTCAGTATCATCAACACGCCTCCGCCGAACCGGATTCCCATCCAGACCGAAATCATGCATTTCAACGAAAAGGAAATCCGGAGCATCCTCAATTACGAACTCAACCGCGGCGGACAGGCCTTCTTCCTGCACAACAAAGTGGAGGAATTGCCGGCTATCTATGATATTCTCCACCGGCTTGTGCCGGATATGAAAATCTGCATCGCGCACGGGCAGATGGAATCCAAGGAACTGGAAAACCGGATGCTTGAATTTATGCGGGGCGACTATGACCTGCTTCTCTGCACGACGATCATCGAAAATGGTCTGGATATTCCCAATGCCAACACTATCCTTATCAACCACGCGGAAAACATCGGTCTGAGCGACCTGCACCAGTTGCGCGGACGCGTCGGCCGCTCCAATCGGAAGGCCTTCTGCTACCTGCTGGTTCCTCCGCTGATTTCCATCACGGAGGATGCGCGGCGCCGGCTCCGGGCCATTGAGGAATTCTCCGATCTCGGCAGCGGCTTCAATATCGCGATGCAGGATCTCGATATCCGCGGTGCCGGCAATCTGCTGGGTGCCGAGCAGAGCGGTTTCATCTCCGATATGGGCTTCGAAACCTACCAGAAAATTCTCGCGGAAGCGATGGAAGAAATCGGTATAGAAACAGGAATTACCCCTTCCCGGAAGGAAGAAAGGTATGTCAGCGACTGCACGATCGAAACCGATCAGCAGGCTCTCATTCCCGACGATTACATCGATATCACCGCCGAGAAGATCCGCATTTACAAGCATCTGGATTCACTTTCGGATGACCGCGAGATCGATCGGTACCGCCGCCAGGTGGAAGACCGTTTCGGTACGCTGCCTGCCGAAGTGGAAAACCTGTTCAATATTGTCCGGGTCCGGAACCTCGGCGCCCGTCTCGGCTTCGAAAAGATAATCATCAAGAACGGACTACAGATCATGTTCTTCGTATATTCCCATCCCACGGGTTATTTCCAGTCCGATCTGTTCGGACAAATTCTTTCCAACGTCAACGCCCATCCGGATATTTTTGCCCTCAAACAGGCCGATGGAAAGCTCCGGACGGTCTCCCGCGGAACCACCTCGGTGATGATGGCCTACGAGCGTCTTCTTCTTCTCGCAAAAAATTTGTAAATTTGCAGGATTTAATTCCTTACGCCCGTGAATCTTCTTATAGAAATCGGAAATACCGCCCTGAAGGCCGCCTGGTCTGACGGAATGACCCTCGGAAAGACCTTCCGCTATCAGGGAGAAAAGGTTCTGGACTTTATTCTTTCCCTGGTGCAGAAGGAAAAACCGGCCGTAATGGTCGTTTCCGCCGTTTCGCCCGTCACCGACGAGGAGAAGGATATCCTCAGCGCGCAGTGCGGCCATCTCCTCCTGCTGGACAGTCACCATAATGAGGTAAAAGACCGGCATTTCCTGCCGGATTACCTGTCTTACGACCGTGTATCCGCCCTGATTGCCGCCCGTTACCTTTTCGGCGGGAGAGCATGTACCATCGTGGATTTCGGCACCACGCTTACGGTGGATATTACGGACAATCAGGGTATTTACAAGGGCGGCAATATCTCTCTGGGGTGCCGGACGCGCTTCAAGGCGCTCAACCGGTATTCCCGTCAGCTGCCGCTGGTCAATACGCCGGGAGATCCGGACGTCTACGGCCATTCCCTGCAGGGTTCCATCGAAGCGGGTGTCGTATCGGGAATTCTCTTTGAAATTGCCGGATATTTGGATCAAAACGGGGATGGAGTCGTGATTTTTACGGGCGGGGACGCAAATTATTTTGCAAAACGGATGAAAAAGCCCATCTTTGTAATTTGCAACCTCGTCCTTATGGGGTTAGCCATTATTGCAGATGAATATGCGAAATAGAGTAATAAGGATCCTGCTTGCCGCGATTGCGACGCTTTTGTCGGCGTGGACGGCAAGTGCCCAGGGGGGAGCTACCAACGGCTTTTCCCCGTATTCCGTGTACGGAATCGGCGTGATCCAGACGGAGGGTTCGGCATTCAATATGACCCAGGGCGGCGTAGGTATAGCCACCCGCGACAAGCGTTTTGTCAACTATCTCAATCCCGCCTCCGTGACGGCACGGGATTCCCTGTCCTTTATGGCGGATTTCGGTGTATTCAACCGCAACTCGATCTTCCGGCAGGGCAATATGAAATCGGCCAACAATCTTTTCAATATCAGCGATTTCGTCATTTCCTTCCCGATTTACCGTTCCTCCGCGATGATGATCGGCGTCAAGCCATTCAGTTCTTCCGCCTACAACTTCTCCAAACCGGAAACGCGGCCGGAAGTCATCGGCAATGTAGGTAATGTTACCACCACATCTTCCGGCAACGGCGGTATCTATGAGATTTTTGTCGGTGGCGCCATCACCTTCTGGAAGCGCCTCTCCATCGGTGGTCAATATATCTTCTACCTTGGCAATATCGACAAAGAAGTCGCTATAGCGTTCGACAATGATAAATACCGGGATGTCAGTACCGGTTACAGCCTGCAGATGAGAGGGCATACCGGAAAGATCGGTATCCAGTACGACCAGCCGCTGACACCTCAGGTCACGATGACCATTGGTGCCACTTACCGTTTCCGCACAGCGCTCAGAGGTTATGTGAAGGATTATTCCTACGCCAGCGTTTCATCCCTTGTGGATACCCTGCGTAACAACCAAACCAACCTGAAAGACGATAAAATCAAGTTTGCGGATGAATGGGGCGTGGGCCTTTCCTTCCGCGGCAGCGACCAGTGGAGCGCGGAATTCAACTTCCTCCAGTCCGACTGGCGCAAATCCAACTTCGACAACGTAAACGGATTTGCCTGTGAGGGGTCGGAAATTTTCCGGGCTTCCGTGTTCCGTTCGTTCCGGGCCGGATTCTCTTACACCCCCAACCGCAACGATATCCGTTACTATTATCGCAGGATCACGTTCCGGGGAGGTGTCTATTATGACCAGTCCTATTACACGTGGGCAGGAAAGCGAATTGACGGCTTCGGAATCACCTTCGGAGCGACCCTTCCGGTCTTCCGCGGATACAATGGAATCACGGTTGGCATAGATATTGGACAGAGGGGGAAACTGGCGGATAACCGGATCCGCGAAAGATACATAGGATTTAACGTAGGATTCAATATATTTGACATTTGGTTCCAGAAGCACCAGTATGAATAAAGTTAACCAAACAGGAGGAAGAGAGATGAAAAAGATTACGATGATTTTGACCGCTGTCCTGGCTCTGAGCGCCGGGATCAACGCGTTCGCACAAGGTAAATATGGCGCCGACAGCGCCGAGTGCTTGAAGTATCTCTCTTATTATCAGGAGTATTACAAGCAGAAGAATTACGATTCCGCCTTCCCGAACTGGCGCCAGGCAATGCGTTATTGCCCCCCGACCGCTTCGCCGAATATGGTCGGTGCCCACGGCAGCAACCTGCTTACCCGTCAGATTGCGAAGAACGCCCGCGACAAGGAAGTGATGAACGGCCTTGTTGACACCCTGTTGTTGCTGCAGGACCTGAAGGTGCAGTATTATCCCAAGCTGAAGACCTCTTCGCTCAATAGCAAGGGCCAGTACCTCGTCAAGTATCGCGGCAAGGACAAAGCGGCACTCAACAAGGAACTCCTCGCCATCGTGGACGAACTGGAAGAGAATACCAACAAGACCATTCTCTTCAATACCCTCGAGTCTTCGATCGACCTCTTTAAAATGGGAGAGAAGGATGCCGAGGATGTGCTGGGCGTGTATGAGAAGGTGATCGACTGCATTGAGAATGCGCCTGCGAAGGATTCTGCCGCCCGCGCGGAAAACAACAAGACCAAGAGCGACATCGAGGCTATCTTTGCCCAGAGCAACGTGGCCAGCTGCGAGGATATCGTCCGGATCTTCACCCCCAAGTTGGATGCTGATCCTGAGAATATCGCCCTTTCCGGGACGATTCTCAAGTTGATGAATTCCACCGACGGCTGCACCTCCAATGATCTTTATATGCGTGCGGTCACTACGCTGCACAACAATGCTCCGACCGCCAAGACGGCGTATGGACTCTATCGTCTGAATGTTGCCAATGGCAATAATGACAAGGCGATCGAGTATCTGGAGGAGGCTATTTCCCGCTGCGAGGAGGATGAGATGGCTGCTAAGTACAACTACGAACTGGCTGTATTGTGCTATACGAACAATGTCCGCGCCAAGGCATACGCCGCCGCCGGCAAGGCCGCGGCCCTCGGATATGGATATACGGGCAAGGCTTATCTCCTGATGGGAGACATCTGGAAGGCGACAAGTTGCGGTGGCAATGAAGTGACGCGCTACGCACACTTCTGGGCGGCTCAGGACTTCTACTCGATGGCTCGCAATGCTGATCCTTCCCTCGCCAGCGAGATTTCCGCCCACTCCAGCGGAATCGGTTATCCTTCCGCCGCCGATGCCTTTATGTATGGCATCTCCAACGGACAGAGCTATACGGTCAGCTGCGGAGGTATCTCCAAGTCGACGACCGTGCGTCTCAGATAATCCGGATTTGTGAAGGATTCCAGACACATACTCAGACGGATGGCAACCGCACTCGCGGTTGCTTTCGTCGTCTTTTCGTGCAAGGGTAAACTCTCCGAAGCGGAAAGTTTGAACCTGGATGAAACCCCGATCCAGACGGTGAAGGATATGTTTTTCGTCCAGACGGAGAACGGAATCGTCAAGAACCGGATCGAGGCGCCCCTGATGGAGCGCTTCGACAACGATTCTGTGACGGTCGAGTTGTTTTCCAAAGGCGTAAAGGTATACGGGTACGAGGAAGGCAATAAACTGGAATCCATCATTGTCGCCAACGCGGCCCGGCACGACAAGTTCAAGGCATCGGGCGAAGAAAAATGGAGCGCGTACGGAAATGTTGTGATCCGGAACGTCATCAAACAGGAGCGGATGGAGACGGATACCCTGTACTGGGATCAGGCGAAGCACGAAATATTTACACATTGCTATGTAAAAATGTCGTCTCCGCAGGGTTATATGCAGGGATACGGGATGCGTTCCGACGAAATGGCGCGCAATGCGATTATCCTCAAACCCTTCGACAGTTACGGCCTGATGAAGGAGGATTCGACCCTCGTGAGGATCGATTCCGCCAATTTTATAGGCCCTCTGCTAAAAAAATAGTGGTAGTTTGGAGAAAATTTACTATCTTCGCACCCCTTAACGAAACGAATTAAAAATTTAAGATACAATGGCTGTACTAGAAAAGCTGCGCGGATGGGGCATCGTCCTTTCGATTTTGGTTGCCCTTCCCCTTTTGTTGTTTATCATTGACCCGAGCCAGGTTATGCAGGCTGTCCAGGGCCTCTCGTCCAAGTATGACGTAGGCCGGATCGGCGGCAAGAAGGTTTCCTATACCGAGTTCCAGGCCGAGACGGACCGTCTCTCCAAGATCTACGAGATGATTACGGGGAGCTCTACCTCCGGTGAGGAACAGCAGGACCAGGTTCGCGAAGAGGTCTGGAATTCCTACATTATGGACAATCTGTTCCTGAAGAACGCCCGTGCCGCCGGAATTACCGTCGGGTTCAAGGAGTCCGTGGATCTCGCTTCCGGCGAGAACCTTTCTCCCGTGATCCAGCAGTTCTTCGGCAACAAGGAGAACGTGATTGAGTATGTCAAGAACATTTCCACGGATGAGAGCGGCCGCTCTTCCGTCCTGTGGGACTATATCAAGAAGCAGGCGACGGATGCTCAGTATATGAGCAAGTACAACGCCCTCTTCGTGAACGGTGACTACCTCAACAGCCTGACCCTTGCCCGTATGGTCAGCGACAACAACGTGACCGCTGATGTCGACTTCGTGATGGTTCCTTATTCCTACGTGACCGATTCAACCGTCGTCGTTTCGAAAGAGGAGATCCAGAAGTACTACAACGCGCACAAGAAGGACTTCCGTACGAAGGCCAGCCGCAACATTGAGTATGCGCTCTTTGAGGTGAGGCCGTCCGAGAAGGATGTCGCCGACGCCCGTGCCGCCTACGAGAAACTCTATGAAGAGTTCAAGGCGACCGACAACGTCAAGGCGTTCATCCAGCACAATTCGGACTACTCCTACAGCGAGCGCTACTACAAAACGGGCGACCTCAGGAGCGTCAACCGTGGCATTGAGGAGTTCGTAAGCACCAATAATGCCGGAGTTTCCGACATCATTGCTGATGGCGACAAACTCTTCTCCGTCCGCATTCTCGGGACCGCCCAGGTTCCCGACAATGTCGACCTCAGCTGGATCGTCCTCGGTGGCGCCAAAGCGCAGCACGATGCCGACAGCCTTCTCACCGCCCTCAAGGGTGGTGCCGATTTCGCCGAGGTGGCCCTCGAGAATTCCCTCGACCGCCGCAGCGCCGAGAATGGTGGCGTGGTAGGCACGTTCACCCAGGCCAATATTGCTCCCGGTCTCGAGAGCGTATTTACCGCCAAAGTGGACGCCCCGTACATCCTGACCGCCGGCGGATACACCTACATTGTCAAGGTGAACTCCGCTTCCGAGGCCTCGCTCGGCAAGAAAGTCGCCGTGTTCCAGAAGAACATTCTCCCTTCGAACGAAACCAACAGCACCTACTACAACAAGGCCAGCCGCCTTGCTACGCTTGCTGCCGGTTCGTACAAGAACTACCGTGCCGCCATCGACTCCAATGCCGTTGCGGACGCGTATTCCCGTTCGGAGAAGATCTACGAGAGCACCGACAGCTATAGCGGTGTGAAGCATTCCAAGGAAGTTACCCGCTGGGCCTTCGACAACAAGCCCGGCAAGGCTTCCGGTGTCATCACGGTGGACAACAAGTACTTCTTCGTGGTGGCCGTCAAGGATGCTGCCAAGGAAGGGTACACCCCCGTTTCCGAGGTTTCCGAGATGATCAAGAACCAGCTGTATTCCGACAAGTATGCCGCCAAGAAGACGGCCGACGTGAAGGCTGAGATCGAGGGTCTTACCTCCCTCGATGCCATCGCCGAAAAGCTCGGAACCACGGTTTCGCACCAGGACGACCTGGCTTCCTCTCTCCGTTCGCGCAGCGAGGATCCCAAGTTCCTGGGTGCCGTCTCGGCGGCCAAGGAAGGCGTGCTGACCGGCCCCGTCGCGGGATCGAACGGCACGTATGTGTTCCAGGTTAACTCCCGCGAGACCGGTGCCGCGTTTACCGACAGCGACGCCCGCAACAACCGGAGCCAGATGGTCGGCTACACCGCCCAGATGATCGTTCCGCTGATGATGGACGAAGCCGACGTCAAGGATAACCGCGCACGGTTCTTCTAGGGAATGGCTCTCAAATGCGGAATTGTGGGGCTGCCCAACGTGGGCAAATCCACGCTGTTCAATTGTATCAGTTCAGGGAAGGCGCAGAGTGCGAACTTCCCTTTCTGTACGATTGAGCCCAACCTCGGCTCGACCGCCGTGCCCGACCGGCGCCTGGATGTCCTTTCGGAGATCTGTCACCCGCAGCGGACCATTCCTGCCACGGTGGAGATCGTGGACATCGCCGGTCTGGTGAAAGGGGCCAGCCACGGAGAGGGGCTGGGCAACCAGTTCCTCGCCAACATCCGGGAGACGGATGCTATCCTGCACGTACTCCGCTGCTTTGACGACGGCAATGTCGTCCACGTCGACGGTAGCGTCGACCCGGTGCGGGACAAGGAAATCGTCGACACGGAACTCCAGATCAAAGACCTGGAGGTGGTGGAAAACCGAATCAAGAAGGTCGAGAAGCAGGCGACGACGGGCGGTGACAAGGAAGCCCGCAAACTGCTCGGGTTGCTCCTCCGTTATAAGGAGGCGCTCGAGAAGGGGCTTTGCTGCCGCACGGTCGTGCCGGAAACTCCCGATGAGGAGGCGATGGCGCGCGACCTGTTCCTGCTGACCAACAAGCCGGTAATGTATGTCTGCAACGTGGATGAGGCTTCAGCCGTGAGCGGCAACGCTTATGTTGAGGCGGTCCGCGAGGCGGTGAAGGATGAGAATGCCGAAATCCTCGTGATTGCGGCCAAGACCGAGGCGGAAATCGCCGAGATCGAGGAATATGAGGACCGGCAGATGTTCATTGAAGAACTGGGTCTCAAGGAATCGGGCGTCGTTCGCCTGATCCAAGGGGCTTACCACCTGCTGAATCTGCAGACCTTCTTTACCGCCGGGGCCGACGAGTGCCGGGCCTGGACCATCCGCCGGGGCGACAAAGCCCCCAAGGCGGCCGGTGTGATCCACACCGATTTCGAGCGCGGATTCATCCGGGCCGAGGTCATCAAGTACGATGATTTCGTGCAGTACAAGACCGAAGCCGCGGTCCGCGCCGCCGGCAAGATGGGCATCGAAGGAAAGGATTATGTCGTCCAGGACGGCGACATTATGCACTTCCTCTTCAACGTCTAGCCGGAAATTAAAAAAACGCATTCAAAAGGCGTTGTAAAAAAAATAATTATACGTTTTTTGAATTCGGTTCCGACTCCCGTACCTATCTTTGGGTATGGGAGTTTTTTTAACCATACTCATTCTTGTCGGTTTGACAGGAGATACGCTCGCTCCACTTCGTTCCGCTCGGTATGACAAGCCTGTCATCCCGACTGAGGGCCGGAGGGCCGAGGGAGAGGATCTCCTCGTCCTTTTTTGGAATCTGGAGAATTTCTTCGATTATCGGGAGATTCCGGATCAAGTCCGGAATGACGGAGAGCGGGGCCTGAAACCGTTCTCGCCGCGGGGGGAGCGGCACTGGACGCGGCGGCGGTTCTATACGAAGTGCAACGCCATCGCAAAAGCGCTGCTTTGGATCGGGAGCCGGGAGGGGAGGCTGCCGGATGTCTTCGGCGTGGCGGAGGTGGAGAACGCCTTTGTCCTCCGTCGCCTTCTGCAGGCGACGATTCTCCGGAAGCTGGACTATGGCATCGTGCACCGCGAATCCCCCGACAAGCGCGGGATCGATGTTGCCCTGATTTACCGCAAGAGCCGGTTCGACACGCTGTCTGTCTCGCTCCGGAAACTCTACGAGGGAGCCGTTCCACTATCGACGCGGGGAATCCTTTGCGTCACGTTGGGAGACCGCCAGGACGGATCTCGACGCCACTATTTTGTCAACCATCACCCTTCTAAATATGGCGGGGCGGAGGCTTCTGAGCGTCGCCGCTCCCTGGCGGTCGGGACGCTCCGCCACCTGGCGGACTCGCTGGGCGGAGAGATCATCGCGATGGGCGATTTCAACGACATCCCAACAGGCCCGGCGTATGATACCCTCTGCGGCCCGCTTGTCTGCAAGGCCGATTCCCTCGTCCGCGCCGGACGGGGCACAATCCGATTCGCCGGCCGCTGGGAACTCATCGACGCCTTCTTCACAACCCCCTCAATATCCGCCGAAATGGATATCGTCGAAATACCCTTCCTGATGACCCGTGACAACACCTACGCCGGCTGGAAACCCCTCCGTACCTATTCCGGTCCCCGCTACACCGGTGGCGTTAGTGATCACCTCCCGGTGGTATTGAGAATCCGGAAAAATTAATTATATTTGTAGATGCACAAATGATACAACTAAAATATAAACCGATATGAAAGAGAAAATCCAGGAAAAATTCAAGACCCTTTTCGGGGAAGAGGGTGAATTGTTTGCCTCTGCCGGCCGTGTCAACCTAATCGGTGAGCATACCGACTACAATGGCGGTTATGTCTTTCCGGGCGCCATCGACAAGGGCATCATCGCCGCAATCAAACTCAATGGCGGCGATAAGGTGAAGGCCTATTCGCTCGACTATGACGAATATGTCGAATTCGGACTGAATGAAGAGGATAAGCCGAGCCAGTCCTGGGCGAGCTATATCTTCGGCGTCTGCCGCGAGACCCTCAAGCGTGGCGGTACGGTCAAGGGATTCAACACGGTCTTTGCCGGCGACGTTCCCCTCGGTGCGGGCCTCTCTTCCTCCGCCGCCCTGGAGAGCACATATGCCTTTGCGATCAATGAACTCTTCGGCAACGGCATCGACAAATTCGAGCTTGCCAAGATCGGCCAGTCCACCGAGCACAACTACTGCGGCGTGAAGTGCGGCATTATGGACCAGTTCGCCTCCATCTTCGGGAAGGAGGGCAGCCTCATCCGCCTCAACTGCAAGACCCTGGAATACAAATACTTCCCGTTCAAGCCGGAAGGATATAAACTCGTCCTTATAGACTCCTGCGTCAAGCACGAGCTCGCCTCCAGCGCCTACAACAAGCGCCGCGCTTCCTGCGAAAACGCCGCCGCCGCCATCCGCAAGAATCATCCCGAGGTGGAGTTCCTGAGCGATGCCAAGCGTGTCTGGCTGGATGAGGTCCGCGAGGAGATCCCCGAGGAGGACTTCCTCCGTGCCGAATACGTGATCGGTGAGGTACAGCGGGTGCTCGACGTCTGCGACGCCCTCGAGAGAGGCGATTACGAGACGGTCGGCGAAATGATGTATCAGACTCACTTCGGCCTGTCAAAACTCTACGAAGTGAGCTGCGAAGAGCTTGACTTCCTCAACAAACTGGCCCGCAAGATGGACGTGACCGGCTCCCGCGTGATGGGTGGCGGCTTCGGCGGCTGCACCATCAACCTCGTCAAGGACGAGCTGTACGACGCCTTCGTAAAGGAGGCTGTTGCGCAGTTTACCGCCAAGTTTGGCCATGCCCCGAAGGTCTACGATGTTGTCATCTCCAACGGCGCCCGCAAGCTGTAGAAAAAGATGAAGAAATTGTTGACCGAGGACTGGCTTGCAGTCTGGATCGGTTTTATCGTCATCGCCATTGCCTGTGTGGCGGTCCTTACGGGTTGGTTTGATTTCTCCGCGATGAAGTTCGCGACCTGGAGCCTCGGCGAGAAAGCGGCCGCGACTTCCGATAAGGTCGTCTCCCTGGGCGCCCAAATGGGCGCGTGGGCGTTCTGGCGCAAGACGCTCGTCACCATCCTGGTGCTCGGCACGTTGTTTACCCTCGGTGTCAAACTACAGGGCGGCAGCGTCAAGAAATACATTCCGGCCTTCCTGATGCTCTTCGTGCTGGCTTTTATCGTGCGTTTCATCAGCGCGGAATTCACCCTGAACCGCTATCTTGAATGGGCCTTCTGGGCACTGATCGTGGGCTTGTTGATTTCCAACACGATCGGTGTCCCCGCGTGGCTCAAGCCCGCCATCAAGACGGAATACTATATCAAGACCGGTCTGGTGATTATGGGATTTTCGGTCCTGTTCTCCAACATTGCCAAATTCGGCCTCTATGGCCTCGGCATCGCGTGGATCGTGACCCCGATCGTCATCATCTTTATGTGGTGGTTCGGGACGAAGGTGCTCAAGATGGACAACAAGCCGATGGTCATCACCCTGGCTGCTGCGACGAGTGTCTGCGGTACTTCCGCGGCCATTGCAACCGGGGCTGCCGCCAAGTGCAAGAAGGACGACCTGTCAATTGCCATCTCCATTTCGATCATCTTCACCATCCTGATGATGGTGTTTGAGCCGATGATCATCAAGTGGTGCGGAATGAACCAGCTGATGGGCGGGGCGCTCATCGCCGGAACGGTCGAGTCGACCGGCGCCGTGGTGCTCGCCGGCAACGCCCTCGGCCCCGAGGCCGAGCAGGCCGCCGTGCTCGTGAAGTCCATTCAGAACATTCTTATCGGCTTCATCGCCTTCTTCGTGGCGGTGTTCTTCGCGACCCGTGTGGAAAACAGTGGCGCTCAGAAGGTCGGAGCCGGCGAGATTTGGAAGCGCTTCCCGAAGTTCCTCATTGGCTTCTTCGTCGCTTCGCTCGTGGCCTCCTTCCTGATCCAGCCGGTCTTCGGCGGTGACCAGGTGGGTGCCATCAACAAAGTGCTCGACCAGTATAAGAACTGGGCTTTCGTCCTGGCCTTCACGAGCATCGGTCTCGACACCAATTTCAAGGAAATTGCCCGGCAGATGCAGGGCGGAAAGGTGCTCTGGCTCTACATCGTGGGCCAGGTCTTCAACATTGCCCTGACGCTCTTCGCGGTGTGGTTCCTTCTGAGCGGCGTCGTCTTTGATGTCCCGGTCCTGGACCTGTTCAAATAGTGACTGAGCGCGGCAAAAAGATTTTCAAAATAGCCACGGTGCTTGTCGCCGTGGCTGTTTTGGCGGTTGCCGTCTGGATTATGCTGACAGGCCGGGGCCTTTCCCCGGACCGCGACTTCGGCGCCGGTGCCTACTACTACGCCGACATCCCCGATTTCGAAAAATACCTCGGCGGCCGCAGCAACCCCACCGCCCTCCCGTACATCATCTACGTTCTCCTTTTCCTCGCCTGGGGCGCCCTGATGTACTTCCTCTGGAAGTGGATCGACAAGCGGTAGCTTTTACTCCATCGTTTTTTCATAGGTCCTCAATTTTGTCTGTCAGGCTTTGCACATGATTCAATCCAAACAATAGCGACCCGGCGTTAATTCCCATCCAGGAAAATAGAGAAAAAATCTTATTATAGCAGTTCTTTAGATAGCTTACAGAGATAATCTCCTTATCCTGCAGGAAACAAATGGGCTCGTGATGAGCGATCCTGTTCCGAAGTCTGTTTACTGTATCCAGCTCATTAAAGATAAACAGGTTGTTGTATTGCTTTCTGGCAGAGGATTTGGGTTTGTTTGGAAAGATGTCGAGCAACCTTCTACCAGAGGCTTTATACTGCGGAGCGGAAAACATATATTTCCATATACCGAACTCCATTGCTGAAAGCATTTTTGAGCTGGAATACTTTCCAGAAAAGAGAAGTTCTGCGTAAACTTTTTTCAAAATCCGGGTTGTCCCGGAGAAGTGAGGATTATCAAAGATTCCACCTGGCATAATGGTGTCTCGAAGCCAATCCTGCCCTAAAGTTTTAGACATAATATTGTCAATGGCATTACGGAGAGCGACTTCATAACAACAGATAATAGTAAACATTTCCTGAGAAAGCCGTAAATTTAAACGATATAATGTTTGTGCCTTACGCTTGTCTCCTCCACACGCGGACAAATATCTTTTCATCCTATTTGGCGATATCACCTTCTCAAAATCAGAAAAATGCATATAACGTTTGAAAAATCGAAAAATGTATATAAATTTGTGATGTTGATTCCCGGTAGCCCCTGAAGCAATTCAAGCTATCGGGTTTAGTTTTTCCACAAAGATGCAGCGGATTATCCGTTAGTGAAAATGACTGACGGATAAAGTTGAAAAACACTATTGTGGGGTATTCGGGGGCAGGAGTCCCTGCGAAAACCGCTTGCAAGTTGCACGATTTGTCAAAGGTTGTATAAGGCCGAAAACAGGCCTGTGAGATACGCCACAGACTGATTTTAGTTGTCCTTCTTTGCGTTAGCCGTTAGTTCGCCCTTTCTTTCGGTACCCTTTTTATAACAAGATGGCAAGATAACGCTCTTTGTCGGCTACGGACGAATCGGCAATAATTTTTCTTAAACGGCTTTTCCGCGTATAGACGGCTCCCTGAGATGGAATTTTCAGGATAATGGAAATAATCGTTGCGTCAAACCCTGCAAGATAGTAACAGAATAAGCGGTAATCATCGGCTTTTAAGGATGGGAAATTATTCCTGAACCGGTCAGGAATACCGGAAGTTTCTTTGTTCAGCACGGTCTCAAACCACCCGTCCTCCTTTTCGATGTTTATATCATCCAAAGATTTCAAAAGATCTTTTTGACATACAGAAGGATCTTTTCCGTGCTGGAGATAGAATAGATAATTACTGTATAACTCTCCCAGAGGTCGAAACATTCTGCTAAGATAGTTCTTTCGGATCTCCTCCATCGCGGAGGTTTTATCTTCTTCCAGTGCTTTCATTGTTGAGGTGAGCGCGTCAATCTTTGCTTTGCTCTCACAATCTTTTTCTGAGAAATATCTCCAGAACCAATAAAACACGAAGGAAAGAACACCGATTATAAGAATCGCACTCAGACCCACAATCAAAGAGATTAGCCGACTCTGTTTTCTTTTATGGTCTGTCACCCGCAGTTCAGATTGAAAATACTCCTTTTGTGTTTGCGAAAGGGATTGCTGCAAGGTATGGCAGATAACAGTGTCTTGATATGAAAGCGCATCTTTTAAAAAGCGATATGCAGAGTCGTAGTTACCTTTGTGTGCGGCAAGAGAACCCTCCCAGGTTGAAGATACGTTTTCTCCGTTAGGGAAAGACTCTTTAATTTGTTGAAAGAGGTTATTCGCCGCCTGAGTATCACCATTCAGACCAAGGAGATAAGCATAGGCGCAATAGTCCTCAACATCCATTGGATATCTGCCGGAAGATGCCGTACGGAACTTATCTTTAAGGATATCAGGACTTTCAGAGCCTAACACGGTCTTAAAATAACAACTGCGTACAAAACTCCGTTTTTGTATTCGCTCTGAACAATCATTCCCAAAGGACAGAGAATCCAAAATTTTTAGGGCTTCATCATACTTTTTGTTGTTTGCCAAGGTGGATGCATAGCGATAAAGAGATATCGAACGGTATTTTTCCAAGTGGCTTTCTTCCATTACCTGCAGAGCTTCTTTAATGTATCGAAGTTCTTCAACGGCATTGTATGAATAGGCATAATTATCTGCCATAGCCATTTTGAGCAGATATGTCAGAGGAGGATTTGGGGTGTTCTCCAAAATTTCCTCTGCACGGGTAAAGGAGAGCATAGAGGCATTATAGTCTCGTCCATTTTGTTGAATCCGGCCTAAATAATATAATGATAACGCCAGTTCCTTCTGTGAAGCCTTTTTTTCGTAAAAAGAGACGGCAGGAGAAAGAATAGAGATGTCAGTCGTATCAATATAATTCTTATCCAGCGCTTTCGCATAGAGCAGACAGTAGTGTGCATAATCTTTCTCTTTCTGAAGATTCGCCCGAGAAATGGAAGACAGGAGTACCAAAGCGGAATCCGGATAATCATCAATGATTTGCTCAGCCCTTTGTAAATAACTCTGTTCCTCACTCTGTTTGCAGGAGACAGTCACGGCTGCAATGGCAATGATGGTAAAAAACAAGTTTTGAATATTTTTCATAAGTTAAAAGTAGTGAAAAACTCTATGAAAAATAAGGATTGTAAGACTTTTCTTTTTCCTTCTGGTGGTAATCCGTTATAAACCAGCCAATTAAGATAAAAGGGGATGTAAGGTTATAATTCATCGTTTATACATAAAAAACAAAAGAGAGATGCTAACTTTGCAACGAACGTCGGAGAAAGTGCATCTTATAATATGTTAAATAATATTGTGTTATGAAACATTGGACGAGACCCATAAAAGGGGCACTTTTGGTATTGGCGCTGCTTGCCTGCGGGCTGTCCGCGTGCTCGAAGCTGGTGTATGAACAAACCAGCAATGGTGGCGGGACATTGAATTTCTCCACGGAATCAGGCAGTTACAGTGAATTTTCTATCGCCCACGACCCACTGGCGTTTATTTTGGCATTTATTCCTATACCTCATAATCCTGACAAGCCTGAGGTTTATGCGGATTATCACTTGGACGAAAACGGCGTTATCTCCGTCAGGGCTTACCTGGAGGCACGCGGGTTATTTCGCAATTATAATTGGCAGCCTTGTAGGATCAGAATTTCGGCGCCTCTTTCGGAGATCGCGGACGGGGCCGTCTTGACGCCGGATATCAAAATTGCCCATATTGTCCGCCCGGCGATACATGATAAAATCAATCCGCGTGAAGCTGAAATAGGGGAAACAACCGTTACCGACACGTGGATGAAAATCCATGCTTTCAATCCCGAGAAGAAGACCTTGACGGGCTTCTTTTCTTTCCGGGGAGAATATGCGGACAGTACGGGGCGCGTAAGAAAGATCCGTGTCAAAGACGGCTTCTTTGATGTTTCAAATGACATGATTACCGATCAAGACTCCTGGTGATGAAAAGAATCGTATTTGTTCTCGCGGCACTGATCCTGTTTTCCGCGGGTGCTTCCGGCCAGATGATGCCGGATGCCAAAGTCTATGATAAATTCGGGACAACATTCAAAAAGAATGGAAGAGATCTCTCCGACACGGAACGAATGCGGGAGTTGAGCGACGTCAATGGACTGAACCTGAATCCGGAATGGACCAGGTATTGTCGCCTGAGAAAAGCCGGGCTGGGGATGATGATCGGAGGCGGAGTGCTTACAGCCGCCTCCGGGTCGGCGTTTTATCATACTTCAAAGTCTTATCATATCCGGAAGGAGAAATACCTGGAAGACTCTCCAATGTTGCCGGTATATAGAGGTTATGTATGGGGTGCCGGGGCGGCCACACTGGCCAGTCTTGCTGTCTTCGGTACAGGAATCGGACTGTTTGTTTCATCCAACGCCCATTTGGAATCGATCGTGTCCACGGCCAATATGTCTCTGGGGCTCCAGGGAACGGCCGACGGTGTGGGAATCACATTAAGGTTTTAGGCATGAAAAAGTGGTCTTGATTTAAATGCAACTGGTCTGAAATCGAAATATTTTATATCTTTACAGTAGAACCAATACCCCAAAGATATGAATCTCAAAGATATTGGCAAGATTCTGAATCGAGCCTCCTTTTCCTCGCCTGGGGCGCATTGATGTACTTCCTCTGGAAGTGGATCGACCGGAAGCGATAGACTCCCCGTCATTCCCGGACTTGTTCCGGGAATCCAATAATCGCGAAGTCCGCTGGAGGGTGAATGGCGGTGGCGGAGCAAAAAAAAGTAATTATCTTTACAACGTACGGTGGAAAGAGTGCATCTATTATACAACAATGCGTTGGAAAATATGAAAAAGAGTATTCTGGTCTTTTGGCTTTGCGCCCTGGGATCGATGACACTTTCTGCCCAGGAGGAGTCTTCCGCAGAAGTACTTTCTCCATTTACGCCGCAGTTTGTTGAGGCGGCCGGCATATTTGACAATGTCCGTGGCCATCTCGAGCTTGACGGCCGGAGGCTTTCGGAGAACGAAGTCTTCCAACTGGTCGGTCAGGACGGGCTGAACGAATATCAGAGCGCATACCGCCAGCGCAGGATGGGACAGGCCTTTATCGGCGTGGGTGCGCCGCTGTATGCGGCCGGCGCCGGTTTAATGGTCTATGGTCTGATTGGTTATATCGGAGGAACAATGGCTACTATAGGGTATACCGCCGTTGCAGGTGCACTGGTTCTCGGTTTTGCCAGAGCCGACACGGGAGCCGCAGGTGGAAATGATGAAAATTCCGGCGACACCGATAACAGGATGAATGCTATGTTGGAGGAGGATCTGGCAACATTGCATAAGGCGATGGGCTCCTTTATACTGGGAGGCCTGGCTTCTGTCGCGGCCGGCGGCGCTTTCCTCGGCGTCGGTATCTCCAGTATGATCAAAGGCAACCGGCGCATAGATCACATTGCCGAAGGCTACAACGAAGCCAATGGCTATGATCCGACGCTTTCGTTCGGCGTGACACCCACCGGCGTCGGTCTGGCACTTAGATTTTAAGGACGCTTTAAGAGTCTGTATAAGATTCCATCTACCGCATAAACCGGTCGACCCAGGCGGCGTCGACGCGGGCGAAGCCGGCGGTGGCGAGGATGGCGCTGTTGCGCTGGAGGATGCCGAGGCAGTCTTCGTAGACGTTGAAGCCGATGTTCAGCGACATCATCTGGCCGCCGGAGGGGAAGGTGAAGGTGATTTCGTTGTCGGCGCCGTCGAGGCGGTAGAAGCGGAGCGGACCCTCGGGGTGAATGCGCGCTTCCATTTCCTGGGCCGTGACGAATTTGCAGAGTTCGACGACACGGTCGTCTAGGCCGGCGTCAGCGATGCCGATCTTCTCGATGAGTTCCCCAACCGTCGCCACCCGACGGACCGTATAATCCTCAAGGGCCTTCACCTGGGCGGACATCTGCTGCACGGCGGCCTCGTCGTACCCCTGGGCTCCCTCCGGCAGGAGCCATACGATGAGCCGGGCCTCGGGATCGTGATAGAGGAACGGATACAGCACGAGGCTCGACGCCCCGCAGTGCGGGCATCGCCCGACAAACAGCGAGCCGTCCCTGACGGACGCCTTCAACTCCGGATTGCGGTCGGTATTGACCGCCGGGACGGTCTCTATTTCATATTGCTTCCCGCAGGAAGCGCAGGTGGCGAGGGCTTTGGAGGGCATTGCAGATCAATATTTTTGTAAAATTAGCCTTTTTGCCCCAAAAATCAAAACGCACTGTCGATAACCCTCCACGTCGTCGGAGGGTTATCAACGTTTTGGGGCAAAATCGTCGACAACCACCCAGCCCTTCGGAGGGTTATCGACAGGTAGTAAGGGAAGGGGTTGTTTTTTAGAGGTGAATCCGCTAATTTTGCTTCCAAAGAAAACGTCTATGAAAAAATCAATATCCACTCTGGCCGCAATGACGGCCGCGTTAATACTTGTTTCTTGCGGAGAAAAAGAGGATACAACCATCAAGGTAGCATCCGTAACAGTTTCTCTTCCCAGCTTGACAATGGAGGTGGGACAGACGCAGCAACTTGAGGCAGAGATCCTTCCGGAGGACGCAACAAACAAAACCGTCACCTGGGCTTCGTCGGACGAGGCCGTTGCGACGGTTTCGGAGACGGGCCTTGTCACCGTGCAGGGAGCGGGACTCGCGGAAATCACGGCGAACAGCGGAGGGAAGAGTGGAATATTCACAGTGATTGTACCGGTTGAGACCGCGGTGGCGGTGGATATGGGACTGCCTTCCGGTCTCAAGTGGGCGTCTTACAATCTGGGTGCCACCAAGCCGGAGGAATTCGGGGATTATTACGCCTGGGGCGAAGTGACTCCGCAAAAAACGGACTATACTTGGGAGACCTATAAGTGGTGCGCCGGCTCCAATATCACGCTGACGAAATATTGTACCGACAGTTACTATGGTAAGGTTGATAATCTGACTGAACTACAGCGAGGCGAGAAGCCCGGCGAGACGGTGGATGATGCCGCCCGTGCGAGGCTCGGCGGCAAATGGCGTATGCCGACGGCGGCAGACTACAAGGAACTCTTCGATAATTGCGATGTTTTGCACGGATTCACGACATATAACGGCGTGACCGGATTCAAGTTCATCAACAACAACGACCACGACAAGTGGATTTTCGTTCCCGCGGCCGCGATGCTGGGAGTTGACTTCCTCGCCCCGGACACGAGCTACTGGCGTTATTGGTCCTCGACCTTGAGTGTCATAGAGGAATACGCCGGCAGCCAGCGTATAACATTGGAAAAAAATACTTCCTATGTGGGGTTTAGTATGGAGCTCCGCTACTGCGGCCTTACGGTACGGCCGGTAACGGAATAGATCAGATATCCATCGAGAAAATAAACGACGCGCTAACGTGGCGGAGTTTGGAGCCCGAGGCGGCTGCGGCGTCGCGGAGTTCGTTCCAGCGGGTGCCGCCGCTGTAGTCGAGGCTGAAGCCGACCGAGCAGTCGAAGGGGAACCAGAGGAGGTTGGCGAGTTCGACGGTGAAGTCGGCGCCGGCCGAGAAGAGGAAGCCCCTGGCGACGGTGAAGTCGGTGTGCGGGACTACTAGCAGGTTTTTGATATACACCACGGGGGACATTACCGAGATGTCGCCGATGAAGATCGGGACGGCATAGTCGACGGTGAATTTTGCCTGCGTCGGGGTGTCCGACAGGCAGGATGACAGGGAGGAATCGATGCCCCTCGGCAGCGTCACAAGATGATTCTCTCCCACCATTCCCTTCTTCCAAATCATCTGCTGCACGAGTGCCGAGAACCGGAATCCCTGCGTATGCCAGAATCCGGGCGCATAACCGTATACGTAGGCGTACAGGTTGGGCGTGAAGATTTGCGACAGGCCCGGCCGGAAGGCGTAACCCAGCTCCGCGCCGATACCGAGGGACGGATAGACGTTGCTCTCTGCGACCGGCCGCATAAAATATCCTCTGGCCGAAGTGACCATCTTCTGCATCGGGATCAACTTGCCCTGCTCCGCCCCGAGGAATACGGGCATATATCCCGAAGGAATGCCATCCAGGAGGGTCAGGTCGCGCCGCGTGGTGCTGAAGAGGTCGTTGGTGATCGAGTACCGGACCTGCGGGATGAAGCCGCTCACCCAGCCACCCTTGGAGAAACTGAGCGGGATGTATACGCTGATGTCGCCCCGAATGTAAGGAGCCTTTCGGATTGATCGGGAGAAGGAGGCTTCGCCGAATAGGTCGCCCGGGACGGGCGTGAAGAGGGAGGTGGTGCCGTCGCCGAGGAGGTTGTTGTAGTGGTAGAGGTTGGCGTTGCGGTCGTTGAAGTCGAAGCTCGCCTCGATGACGGGATACCAGCCTTTGTAAGTGAATTTCCCGTGAAGGGAATGTTTCCAGCGCTTTTTGTCCTGCGGATTCTTGTGGGCGGAATAGCCGATGAAGCCGTTCATCGTGCCGAGTTCATTCTGGAACAGGCCCGTGACGCCGAGGGACGCCGTCTCGTACGAAAAGTCGAAACTCATCGAGGAGATGTTGTCGTAGTTGAAATAAATCGGCGCCCAGGAGTGGAATTTAAACAGGTGGGCGATCTTGCTGTATTTCCTGGGCTCGGAAGGCTCGATGGGAGCTCCCTCCGGATAGAACACCGAGAGGCTGTCTTCCTGCTGCGAGAGTTTATCCGCCACGCGATAGGCGTGCACCTCTGCCAGGTTGATTTTCTTCGGTTTAAGATCCTGAGTGGCGGTGCGGAATATGGCGACACCCTCCGGAGTTATACTGGTGCGGAGCAGAGAATCCGTCTCCTCATCCACGACATAATCGGTTCCGCCATACCGTGAATTGGTCACCTGGACGGTTTCCCCGGTCGAGGGATTGAAATGGTACAACTCATTGACGCCGGTACGGTCGCTGACAAACTCCACATTGTCATCATCCGTGGCCAGGTAAAACATTTTGGCGTTTACAGGCTCCGTCAGGGCCTTCCATTGCCCGTCCTCGTCTGCCGGATGCACCCATAGCGTATAGCCGCCCTCCGAAATGGCCAGTGCATAGATCACGTCCTCTCCCCAGGCCGTTTCGGTAAGTTGTTCATTGTCGCCCGGGGCGGGAATCGTCCAGGCGTTGGAGCCGTCCTCGGAGCGGATAATCCGGATCAGGCTGCCCCCTGCGTCGGGATAGTCCACGCAGGAGAGATAGTCACCGTCCGGGGAAGGGCAGGGGTTGAAGAGACGCCCTTTATGAGTGAGATCGTGCGGCTTGTGGTCGGCGGTGGAGAAGTAGCGGATGAGGGATTTGCCGGCAAGCTCCCATCGGGGGTCGCGCACGGTCTCGGACCAATAGATCCGGTGCCGGTTGGGGTCAAAATACAGGGAACTTTCCGTGGCGGAGAATGCCCGGATGACTTTTTCCGAGCCGTCCCTTCCGAGCGTAATCAGCTGGGGGCCGATGTCCATTCCGCTTTTGGTGACATAGAGGTTGCCGTCCGCAAAGGTCTCAAGGGCATAATCCGCCGGGAAGACCGGCTGATGGCTCACCCTCTCCAGGCTGTCGAAAGGAGCCCGGGCGGCGGCCTCCTCCTTCCAGATATCCCGCCATCCCTGCATGATCTTCTGCCAGGAATAGCCGAATTTCACCCCGGAAGCGCTCTGGACCGTCTTCTGGAGGGAAAACAGTTTCCAGGGAGTCTCGGTGACGCGCTTGAAGTACCGGCGGGTGAAGGTCGGGTCCTTGAAGAAGTACCGCGTCCCGCCGACCAGCATATAGCCTGCTGTATAATAATCCGGCGCGTAATGGCGGTAGGAGCCGTAGCGCCACTGATACCAGTCGCGCCAATCCCCGTTGTCGAAGGCTACGTGGTAATAATTCAGGAAATCGGCGGAGCGTCCGCGTCCGCTGGAGGTAAGGGCCGTTTCCGCCACGACAGCGTCGCCTTCCAGCAGGGCGGGATCCGGGTACAGGCCGGCCAGGGCGCCGATCCACATTTCACCGAGAACGTACCAGGGATATTTCAGGCCCCCTTTGTACCCGAACTGCATCTGGGCCAGATGACGTCCCTCGTGCACGGCCAGCTGGGTAACCCAGGGCTGCGGGAGGGAATTGTAGGGATCCGGCATCGTGTAGAGCTCCATCCGCCGGGGTGCCCAGGTGACGGATCCGTTGTTGTACGGGGTAAAGGGATGGAGAATGACCGGCGTCTTGCCGAACTGGAGAGAGCCGGGAATGAAGCCGATGCTCTGCGCCAGCGGGGTTGTAAACCGTTGCAATTCGTTATAATAAGTCCTCGCCAGGGAATCCATTCCGACCGGATAGATCAACCGGTAGGTCCCGCCCCGGATTTCGCTCCAGCGGGTGCGCCCCGGGTCATTCCCCGGCACCTCGAACTGCGCGAAAACCGGCGCCGCTCCGAGCAGCAGCCCGGCGGCCAAAGCCAGAATCTTCTTTCCTCTCTCTGTCACGGGTACAAAACTACAAAATCTTTTCGTGAAATCTTTCTATCTTTGCAGAACTATGCGTAAAATTGTATCCATCCTGCTCGCGTGCGCGCTGCTGATGCCGGCGACCCGGCAAAGGGCGGCGGCCCAGGAAGTTGCGCCCAAGAGCGAGGCGGCCCTCCAGATGCTGCGAGAAGACCCCAACCGGGCCGGGGTCAATGTCCATATCTATGAATTCCAGCCGGAAAAAGATACCCCGGCACCTAAAGGCTACAAACCGGTATATCTGGCGCATTATTCCAGGCACGGGGCCCGGAACGACGGGAAAGCCGAGAATTACCGGCAACTGATTGCTACGCTGGAGAAGGCGGATTCGGCGGGTATTCTTAATGACGGCGGGAAGTACCTGCTGGAGAAGACTCGCGCCGTGCTGGAGGAGAACAAGGGCGTTTCCGGACACCTGACCCTCCGGGGCCAATACGAACAGACGGAAATCGGCCGGCGGCTCTATACCCGCTATACCCCGATTTTCAAGAAAGGTTGCAAATATGTACGCGTCGAGAGCACGACGGTCCCGCGGACACTGGTGAGTATGACCTGCTGCGTCAACGAACTGAGCCGCCGGCAGAAGGACCTCCGCTTCACTATCGAATCGGGGGAGAAATATATGAAACTCCTGAACAACACCTGTTCGAAGGAGCATAAGGCGGCCTCCCAGAAACTGCTAGATTCGCTTCGTCTGCAGGCAGTATCCGACAACGAGACCATCTACTCCACCCTCTTCACCGATCCGGCGAAGGCCCGTACCCTCATCCCAGATCCGGAGAAATTCCAAAAGAATATTTTCTACACGGCCCGGGTCTCCGAGTCCGCCGGCGTCGCGCGCGATCTCTGGAAATTCCTCCCGGAGGACGTCATCTACCGCTGGTGGGACTGGTTTAACCGGGAACTCTATATCCGCCAGAGCAACAGTATCGAATTCGGCGACGAGCGGATGACACGCACCGAATCCCTCGTCCGGGAAATCGTCTCCCACGCTGATGACGCGCTTGCAACTGGCTCGCCGGCCGCAGACCTGTATTATGGGCACGACTACCCTGTAATGGCGCTGGCGGGCTATTTCGCCCTCGAGGGTCCCGGCGACCGGATGACCTTCGACGAGATCCCCTACAAATTCTGCAATCCCCGCTGGGTGATGCTTGCGATGAATATGCAGTGGGTCTTCTACAAGAACAAAGCGGGAGACGTCCTCTGCAAAATTGTCTACAATGGGGAAGAGATGAAGATTCGCGGCCTCGCCCCGGTTAGCGGCCCCTACTACCGCTGGGAGGACGTGAAGGAATTTATCAAAAGATAGCCGACGCTAAACAATCCGCTTTGTGGAGCGCTCCCGCGCGATGAGGCAGGCACCGAGAATGGTGGCGTCCGGCCCCAGGGTGGATTTGGTAATAGGGACGTCCTTGCTGAGGAGCTTGAGTGCGTATTGGTGGACGCCCAGGCTGATGTATTGCTGGAAGTGAAAGCGGTCAATCTGAGACAGCAGTCCTCCGATTACGATCACCTCCGGATTCAGTAAATTGATAGCACCGGACAGCTGCCGTCCGAGTTCCTGTCCCACTGTGCCTACGATTTCCATCGTCAGTGAATCCTCCTTTCCAACGGCGCTCAGGATATCTTCCAGTGTCAGGGGATTCCCCTGCCGGACCTTAGAGGAGAGAACGGAGGATTCCCCTTTCTTGATCCGCTCGGTCAGTTTACGGATGATGGCCCGTCCCGATACCTCGGTTTCCAGACATCCCTTCTTGCCGCAATGGCAGAGGATGTTGTTGTTGTAGGTGTGCATGTGACCAAATTCTCCGGAATAGCCATCCTTCCCGTAATAGAGTTCCCCGTTGAAAATCAATCCCAGGCCGAGACCCATCCCGACATTGAGGAAGCAGACATTCTGATACTTACGGTTCAGGCCAAGGATGTATTCCGCGTAGGTCATCGCCCGGGTCTCATTCTCCAGGAAGACGGGGATGCCGATTTTTTCGGAAAGAATGTCAGCGAGCGGGGTGTGGATAGTGTCCTCGAAGTAGAGCATCGTCGCACTCGTGCCCTCCTTGCTGTTGACGCGCCCGAGCAAGTTAAATCCCGCTGCCGCCACCTCTGACATACTCACCCCCTCGGTCTGGTTGACGAATTCGATGGCGGATTCGCAGATCTTCTCCAGGGTGGAATAATTGTTCGCGATCTGGAGGCCCTTGATCAGCTGGTTGCGGATGAGCTTCCCGCTGAGGTCCATCAGGCCGAATCCGAGGGAATCCATCCGGACATTGACCCCCAGATAATAGACCCGGGAACGGGAAATGCAATAGCGGATGGTCTTCCGACCCCGTCCGGCGGCTTCGTCCTTGCCCTGTTCCTCGATCCGTCCCTCTTTCCGGAGTTCATTGACATATTTGGCAATGGTGGTCGTGGTATAACCCGTCTTCTCTGAGATCTCCTTCAGCGTGAAGGATCCCTCCAGGATGATCTGCTCGTTGATGCAGCTCTTGATATTCTCTTCCGTGGAACGCATTACAATCAGTTTTCGCAAAAATACAAAAAATGAGGGATTTATACCAACGAATTAATCAATTTTTTGAGAAAATTAGGGGTTATTTAATCAAGATGCTTTTTTAATGATATTTTTTAATATAATTATTTGGGAATTAAGGAATTCATTCTATATTTGAAAAAAGAAGGTAACCACTAACACTGAAACTATGAGCAAAACACTGCTTCTGTTAGCCCTGTGTTTCCCTTTGGCTCTTTTTGCCCAGAACGAACCGGATTGGGCAGGACGTGTCGTAGACCTCTCCGGCGAGCCGCTGATCGGGGCGTCCGTTCTGGTTAAAGGGACACCGCAGTACGCCCTGACGGACGAGCAGGGAGGATTTACCCTTCCCGGCCTCCAATTTCCCGCTGTCCTCACGGTCTCTTACATCGGATTCTCCGACCTGGAGGTCAGTCTGACCGGAGCGGAAGCGCAGCCTTACACCATCGTGATGCGCGACGGAGACAATGTGCTGGATGAACTGGTCGTCGTCGGTTACGGTACCCAGAAAAGGGTGAATCTCACCGGCGCCGTCTCGGTCATCGACGGCAAGGAACTCAATTCCCGTCCGGTCACCAATACGGCAATGGCCCTGCAGGGTGCCGACCCGTCTCTGGTTCTCACGACTAGCTCCGGTTCCATCGACGGCACGCATTACAGCGTCAACATCCGCGGAAAGCTGTCCATCAACAGCGGCGACCCGCTGATTCTCGTGGACGGCATCGAGGCTTCGCTCAACCAGGTCAATCCCAACGATATCGAAAGTGTCTCTGTCCTGAAGGATGCCTCCGCCTGCGCCATCTACGGTGCCAAGGCGAGCGCCGGCGTCGTCCTAATCACCACCAAGAGTGGTTCGGAAGGGGATGCAAAGATCACTTACAACGGCCGGGTCAGCCTCTCGATGAACACCACCTCGACCGATTTCATCACCAACGGATACGACTACGTCACCCTGACCAACGAATTTTACGAGACCTTCAAGGGATACGGCGCCTGGACCTACTCCGATGAGCAGATCCAGATGCTCTATGAGCGCCGAAACGACAAGACCGAGAATCCGGAGCGCCCCTGGGTTATTCCCGACAAGACCGGGACCTACACGTATGTCTATCTCGGCAACTTCGACTGGTACAATTATCTCTTCAATAAAGTCCGTCCCGAGACCGAGCACAACCTGACCGTCAGGGGCGGCACGGACCGGGTGAAATACTATGCATCCGCCCGCTACCTGTATCGCAAGGGACTTTTTGCCCGCGAGGCGCAGGATATTTACAACGGGTTCTCGCTCCGCGGCAAAGTGGATGCAAAGATTACCAAATGGCTCGACTATTCCACCAACGTCAGCCTGCAGCGCACCAAATACAACTGGGGCGGCTTCTGGGAGATGGACGGCACCACGGGATATGTCGGCACCGGCATTATGTGGAACGTGACCCAGAACGTGGGTCCGAATTACGTCCCCTACAATCCGAACGGGACCATTCCCGTCATCCCCGGCTTTATGGCCGACGGCACGTCCCCGCTGATGTCGGGCCGCGCCGGCGCCTTCCTGGACGGCCGCAATCACAACGAGAACATCAACAACTACTGGACGTGGACCAACCGCTTCACCATCCATCTGTACAAGGGTCTCAATTTCATCGCCGACTATACCTATCGCCGGAGGGACCGCAGTGCCAATTTCCGCTGCCTGCCTACGGCCAACGGCTATGACAACATCAACCGGCGGATGTATGAGGGGAACGGCCTGGTCGGGGGCCTTTTCTCCAACGGTTCCATTTATGACTTTACGCGGGAATACCACCACCATCAGGACGGCAACGTCGTGAATGCCTACTTCTCGTACGACAATACGTTTGCCAAAGGCCATCACGTGGCGGCAACCCTCGGTGCCAACTTCGACGACTATCATTCCAGCAGCCTTACCGTTCAGCAGAAAGGATCTTTGAGCGATGCCCTCTCCTATATCAATATGGCCAACGGCGAGATTGAGAAAGCCGCCCAGACGAATTCCGCCTACCGGACGCTGGGCTTCTTCGCGAGGGTCAATTACGACTGGAAGGGCCGCTACCTGGTGGAATTGAGCGGACGTTACGACGGCTCGTCCCGCTTCCCGAAAGGCCACCGCTGGGGCTTCTTCCCTTCGGCTTCCGTCGGTTGGCGGATGAGCGAAGAGCCTTTCTGGGAGAAAGTGAAGCCCTACGTGTCCAGCGCCAAGATCCGCTTCAGCTATGGTACGCTAGGCAATCAGCAGGTGGACAACTACTATTATTGGGAAGAATTGAAGACGGGCCTGCTGAGCGGCTATGCCTTCAACGGCCAGAGTAATGCCGGCCACGCCTATCTCGACGCCCCGGTTTCCACCAGCCTGACCTGGGAAAAAGTCATTTCCCAGAATATCGGCCTCGACCTCGGATTCCTCCGCAACCGCCTCACCCTGGGCGCAGACTTCTTTATTCGCGATACCAAGGATATGCTCACCAAGGGGAAGACCCTTCCGAGTATGTATGGCGAGGAAGCCCCGAAGGAGAATGCCGCCGACCTGAGGACCATCGGATATGAACTGGTCCTCAGTTGGAAAGACCACGTCACCGTGGCCGGGCAGCCGCTCTATTACGGCATCACCGCGACCCTGGGCGACTTCGTGACCCGCATCACCAAGTTTGAGAACGAAGAGAAACTCCTCAGCGACAATTATGTCGGCAAACGGCTTGGCGATATCTGGGGTTATGTGACCGACGGCGTCTTCGCCACCGACGAGGAGGCCGCTGCGTATGAAAGCTCCATCGAGTCCTTCGATACGGCCAATAAAGCGATCAACGCCCAGGCGGCACCCTGGAATCACCTGATGGCCGGCGATATCAAATATGTCGACCTCAACGGCGACGGCAAGATCAATACCGGGGACAATACCCTCGGCAACCCCGGCGACCGTCGGGTGATCGGCAACAGCCGTCCGCGGTACAGCTACGCCATCAAGGGTGATTTCAGCTGGTATGGCGTGGATATCAGCCTCTTCTTCCAGGGCGTCGGTAAAATGGACTGGATGCCCAACGGGAACTGCATCTATTTCTGGGGCCCCTATTCCTTCCACCGCTCCTCTTTCATTCCGTCGGATTTCCTGGAGAAATGCTGGTCGGCCGAACCGGGGGCCGACAACAGCAAGGCCGTATTCCCGCGTAAGCGCGGAAGGATAGCCACGACCTCCAATCTGGTCACCTCCGATTTCTACCTGCAGAATGCAGCCTACCTGCGCCTGAAAAATCTCACCGTCGGATATACCCTCCCCATCAAGAGCAAGATCCTCGAAAAAGTCCGATTCTATTTCACAGGCGAAAACCTCTTCTACCTTTCACCGCTCCGGAAGGCGACCAAGTATGTCGATCCGGAGGTGGCGACCACTTCCGTCAGCGAAGACTGCACGTATCCGTACTCCAAGACCTTCTCCTTCGGTGTTGACATTACTTTCTGATGCGTATGAAAAAGATCACCATACTCTTGACGGCGGCACTCGCGCTTGTTTCCTGTGAGGACTTCCTGACGAAGGCACCCGAGTCCTCCCTGTCTCCGGATACCTACTTCGCCTCGAAGGCAGAGCTCGACCTGTGGGCGAACAACTTTTACAACGACATTATGCCCACCGCGGACGAATTGGCCGTGTTCAACGCCGATGACCAAAGTTCCACCACCTCGCTGAATGCGCTTCAGAGAGGCCTCCGCACCCCGTCGTCCAAATCCTGGAGCGCCGATACCTGGAAGCCCCTCCGCTACATCAACTATATGCTGGAGAACAACCGTTGCACCGACGCTTCCACCAAATCGATGTACGACGGCGTCGCGTATTTCTTCCGCGCTTGGTTCTACTACAAGATGGTCCGGCAGTACGGCGACATCCCCTGGTACGACCATGTGCTCGGATCTTCCGACAAAGAGGTCTTCACCCAACCCCGCGACCCCCGCGGCTATGTGATGCTCAAAGTGATGGAGGATCTCGACAGGGCCTACGAACTGCTTCCGGCCCGATGGCCGACGGAATCCGTCTATCACGTCTCCAAGGACGCTGCCCTTGCGCTCAAGTCCCGTGCGGCCCTTTTCGAGGGGACCTTCCGCAAATACCACGCGGGCACCGATTACGTCCCGCAGGACGTGCAGACCTTCGACGGGGAGACCATCTCCTCGGAATGGTTCCTCCGTCAGGCCGTTGACGCGGCCGGAATGATGCTCGGGACCCGTAAACTGTATACGGGGAACACCCTCGGCCTGGCACCGAATGCGACGAATGCATCGTATCGCGAATATTTCGTCCTGGAGGACGCCGAAACCGATGAAACCATCCTCTCCCGCCTGTACAACGTGGATATTCTCGTCCGTCACAGCATCCAGTATTCCTACAAGGCCAACCACCGGAGCGCCAGCGCCCGGATGGTCAACCATTATCTGCAGGCGGACGGCACGTCGATGAGCAAACGCTCCGGATTTGATTTTCGTGAAGGGCACGAGACCCTGCCCTACGACCAGATGTTCTTAAACCGCGACCCCCGTTTGGCGCAGTCCATCCAGGGACCTGGATTCGTGATGGTGGACGTCAATGACGACAATACCCACAAGACCCAGCGGCTGACCTTCGACCGGACGTTCAACGGCTACCGCGTCATCAAGTTCATTTCCGATGCCGGTCACGAGACTTCCACGACTTCGACGACAGATTTCCCGGTGATCCGTTATCCCGAGGTGCTGCTGAATTATGCAGAGGCCAAGGCGGAACTCGGCGAACTCACGGCGGACGATATCGCCAAAACCATCGATGTGATCCGTGCCCGCGTGGGTATGCCCGCGATGGCGACGGTCCCGACGACGGTGGATCCGCTGATGGCGGAATACTATCCGGTCGTCGTGCAGAAGAATCCTCCGCAGCTGGCCGCCATCCTGGAAGTACGCCGCGAACGGACCGTGGAGCTCTTCTGCGAGGGTTTCCGCCAGTGGGATATGCTCCGCTGGGGTGAAGGGAAATGGCTGACGCCCCGTGCAACGGGCGGTATCAAGGGCATTTATGTCACGGGCCTTGGCGAGTATGACCTCGACAAAGACGGCAAAATCGACATATGCCTGTACACAGGCAATAAACCCCAGTCCACCGCTCCGGCGGCCAATATTCTGGAAATCGGCGGCGTCTATACCCTTACCGGCGGAACGGGCGGCGGCGGATACCTTACCTATTATGCCGCAGAGAACTATGAGTGGAACGATGCCCGGGATTACCTCTGGCCCATCCCGGCCGACCAGCGTTCCCTGACCGGCGGCGCCCTGAGCCAGAATCCCGGCTGGGACGACGGTTTGTCATTCTGATGAAAGGAATACGCATATGATACACCTGAGAGCCCTCATATCCGCTTCCATCCTGACCGTCCTGGCCCTCTCCTGTGGGGGAAAGGATAAACCGGCCGAGGAAACCTTCCCGCTGGAGGTTACTCCTTCCACGCATCGCGTGGAGGCGCTTGGGGAGCGAAAGACCTTCTCGGTCACGTCTGCCACCGATTGGTATACCCGCACCAGCGCGGCCTGGGCCAAAGTGATGACCGCTTCCGGAAAGAGCGGGAAAGCCGTGGCGTTGATGGTGGAAGTGGAGGAGAATAAAAGCCAGGAACCCCGGACGGCGGAGATCACCGTCTCCAACCTCGGAAAGGAATCGGTTACCGTTACACTGGAGCAGGCGGCCGGAGACGGAACCGTCACAACCCGGGGAATCGCCACAGCCGAAGACCTGATCGGCTTTGCAAAGGCCGCCAACGGGGAAGGCTCGATGGCCCGGTATCTGGTCGACGGCGTCGTGAAGATCCTTAACGACATCGACGCTTCCTCCATCACCGAATGGATCCCGGCGGGCACGGAAGCCTCCCCGCTGACCTATAGCATCAACGGAAACAACCGCACCATCAGCAACATCAACTGGACGGTGGATACGGAGAAATATCCCCTCGCCGGTTTCATTGGCTACGCAAAGGATATTTCCATCTCGAAACTGACCTTCGGCAGCGAAGGCAGCAAGGTGACCTTCACCGGGAATCCGACCGGGAAGGTCTGCGCCGGCGGCATCATTGCCCAGGCGGAGGGCGTTACGATGGAGCGGGTGACCAACAATGCGTCGCTCACCGTATCCGGCACCTCGGCGAAGGGAGAGAATCTTTTGATCGGCGGCCTCGCCGGTTTTGCGGATGCATCCTGCGTGTTCGGCGGAGATGTCAAACTCACCAAAGGATGCACCAACAACGGCAACATTACCGTCAGCGTGGCGGCCCGGGAAGGCGGCCTGGTCGGTCACAATGAGGGCGTCATCACCAATTGCTCCAATTACGGCACCATCACCGGGCCGAGGGAAGGCAACTATGGCCCCGGTTGGCTCTGTTCCTACAACCGGACCAAGGCCAACGTGACCTCCAATTTCGGGTACGGATTCGTCGGAAGCGCGCCCGCGATGATGATGAACGCGATGATGAATTACAAGGAAGGCTACGACCTCGAAAACAATACCGTGGACTGGACCCTCGACGCTTACTATGACTGGAATGAGGTGGAAACGCGGCAACTGCACAGGGGAGCCGTGTATCATCATTACAGCTGCATCAACGTCCCCCGGCAGATTCACGTGTTGGAGATCGATCTCAAAGATCCCTGCATCGAGGTGAACAGTTGCCTTGCCGACGACCTGATCCCCAATCCCAACGGCAACAACAACACCAACAATGGCTTCAAAATCCGGGAGACGCTCTCGATGGTCTGCAGCCGCAAGCGGGCGGAGGGACAGAAGGTTCTCGCCGGGGTGAACGCCTGCTTCTTCGATTCGCACAACGGCATCAGCCGTGGCTTCCACGTGGAAGACGGCGAGCCGGTGTTCATCAACAGCCCGACGGTGGTCAAATCGCTGGTCAACCATTCCTGGGGCTTCACGGTCTTCACCGACGGGACGGCCTCCTGCGGCAAGAAATCCTTCTCCGGGACGCTCCGCGCCGGCGGGAAGGAATACTCCTTCTATACGGTCAACGACACCACGCTCCGTCACGCTTCCCCGACGGTGGCTCCGGTGAATCTCTTTACTTCCCGGTATGTGCGTTTCCCGCACCCGACATATGAAAATCTTGTCAACGACCTTGCCTCCAATGTGCTGTATGTCATCTGTGAATATACCGGCGATCCGATGAAGGTCAACACCGGCTTTGCCACGGCCAAGGTCATCGACATCCGGGACGGACGTTCCGGCATTGCCATCGATCTACCCTACCTGACGGCGAAAAACCAGGTTGGCATCGCGCTCTCGGGCGGCCCGGCCGTCGAATGGGCGGAATTCATCAAGAAGGACGACACGGTCGAACTGAGATGCGACATTGCGATTGACTCGGATTCCTCCAAACCCATCCTCGCCCTGGACTCCACGATGTATCAGCTGATGACCGAAGGGCAGGATGCCACGTCGACGGTCACCTCCACCAACCTTCTGAACCAGTACGACCCGATGACCTTCCCGGTTGTCAGTGCTGACCGTAGCAAAGTCTGGATCGTGGAAATCGACGGGCGGCAGGACTGGTATTCCATCGGCGTCAAGGCGTACGAACTCTACCGGATCGCAAAGAAACTCGGCGGCTGGTGGACGACCCGGTTTGACGGCGGCGGATCGGCGGCGATGTGGGTCTGGAATCCGGCCTCTTCCTCCGGCTGGGTCGTCAGCAGGCCCAGCGACACCAACGGCGAGCGCAGCAGCCTCTCGTACCTCATTGTCAAGGAAAAATAAAAAGCGGCAATATGAAAACACGTTATCCCATCTTCTTGGCGTTGCTTCTTGGAGCAGTAATGGCGGTATCCTGTGTCAATGAGGAACCGAAGTACACCATTACGGCCGACAGGACCGTGATTACGGATGTAGTGGCCAACAATCCGGGCCGGGAGTCCATCGTCATCACAACGGACGCGCCCTACTGGATCGTGACCACGCCGGAATGGGTTGAGGCGGATCCCGTGACGGGAGTCGGCGGCGGAAAGAGCACCATCGTGACGCTCACCATTGCCTCCAATTACAAGAACGAATCCACGGATACCCATCCGCGCAGCGGAGAGATCGAATTTTCCGGCGGGAAGACCTCGCTCATCATCCCGATCAACCAGTTGGGGCACAAGGGGTATATCGATCCTTCCCAGAGCATCGGCGGCATCCCGGATATGAACGAATTCCTCGACTTCATCGAGGCCGTCAACGAAGAAGCCAGCCTGGTGCGGTGGATGAATGCGGCCGGCGAAGTGGAACTCCTGACCGACCTCGACCTCTCCGGCCTCACCGAATGGACGCCGATCGGCAATGCCAGCAAGTCCGGGAATGAAAACTATGCCTCCCGGGCGACGGGTGCCGTGTTCACGGGCGTCTTCAACGGCGGCGGCCACACGATCCGCAACTTCAGGGCGACGGCCGAACTTGCCGAGGGTCAGACTTGGGGCCTGTTCGGATACCTTTCCAATGCGACCGTCAAAGACCTCAACATCGAGGCGGACCTGACGATTTCCGCCAAGGGAACGGCCGATGCGGGTATCCTGGCCGGAACGGCGTATTGCTCTACCATTGAGAATGTAAACGTGAATGCCAAAATTACCTCCAGTGGCTCTACGGTCAGCAAGCGCTTCACGATGGGCGGCATCGCAGGCTTCGCTTTCAGTGTCTATGACACAGGTGAAGCGACTTCGTACGATACCTGGATTAAGAATTGTACGGTCACGATGAACCTGACCGCGGATTGCGGCAATAATACGGGTGGTGGTGCCACAGGCGTAATATATGGCGGTATGGCGGGCTTCTGTACCAATGCCAAGGATGACTCGCGACTACATATTGAAGACTGTGTCCACAATGGCGAGATGATGGTCAAGATCGGCCGTTGCAGCGGTATCGTAGCGGCCGCGAACTACGGGACGATGATCAAAGGCTGTACAAACAACGCCTCTCAGGTGAATACCATCGTCAACAGCCGTATCGGACAGGTCTGCTGCTATCTGGCCACGCAGAGTTGTATGATCGACTGCGTCAATACCGGCGACCTGACGACCACCGACGCCCAGACCCACGCCGCGGCCCTTGTGGCGTTGATGGGGGATGACACCTGTTATCTGGAGGGTGGAGAGCGCATTGCCAACACGGCCATGATCATTGGCAACTACCCGAAGTTCACGGGCCTGCTCTGCGCCAATATGAACAAGCTCGACCACATCTCGAATGTGATCCTGAGCGGGAAGACGGGCCTCTACAAGGCGGACGGCAACCACGAGATCAACCGGATCAACGAGTCCAACTTCATGTCCTACATCGGCAATCTGCCCGATGCGAACAAGTCCAAGGTGACGAATCTCTCCTATGTGGGTTCCGGCACGGAGCCGGATTATCCGGACCCGGATCCCGACCTCGACATTGCCGCCGGCTTCCGCATCCTGTTCATCGGGAACAGCTTCTCCAAGGATGCTGCGGAGCATCTGCCCGGCATCCTGGCCGCGGCGGGGCTGAACAACATCCAGATGGTGCATATGTATTATGGCGGCCGGACCGTTCCGGAGCACAATAATAACTGGAGTACCGTCAATGATTACTATTGCTTTGTCTGCAATCCCGGCGAGACCACCTGGACGACCTATCGCGAGAAGACCATCGAACAGGCGGCCTACAGCGGAAAATACGACGTCATCGCCTTCCAGGAGCATACCGGCAAACGGGTTGCCTGGGAATGGACTGCGGCAGAGAAAGCGGCCGTCCAAGGACTTAAGGACAAGTTGCTGGCGGCCCAGCAAAAGATCGGCGGTACGCCGAAGATATACTACATCCTCTCGCAGGCTTATCACAACATCGCCAAGTCGGAGAATAACAACCGGCCGTTCACGACTACCGATGAGATGTGGTCGGTTGTCGCCGCCCAGGGTCGGACAGCCGTGGAGGAATGCGGCTTCGACGGGGTCATCTCCACGGGCGCGATGCTCCAGAATCTCCGCACATCCGGGCTCAACAACGAGATGGGCCTGACCCGGGACGGCTATCATATGGATTATGGCATTGCCCGCTACGGTGCCTCCTGCACGGTCTTCGAGACCATCATCGGCCCCTTCAACGGCAATATAACGATGGACGGGAACTCCTACCGCACCGCGGTGGAATCCCGGGCGGAAAACGAGTGGACGACCGCCATCACCGACAAGCGCGTCCCTATCGCCCTGAAGGCCGCCCGCTACGCGATCGCAAACCCTTATACCGTAACCGATATGCAGGGCGAAGGTGAAGAAGAAGATCCGGAGATTCCGGTTGATCCCGACAATATTACCATCAATTCGGCGGCAGACCTGGTCACCCTCTCGACCCGTATCAACAATGGCGAGGAGGCGGCCCGGATCGCCAATGTCACCCTCGGGGCCGACATCGATATGACGGGCATCACGGAGTGGACGCCGATCGGCAATGTAACTTCCTCCGGCAACGATTCCTACGTAACCGGGGCGGCCGGACATCCTTTCGCCGGTGTTTTCGACGGAGGGGGCCATACCATCCGGAATTTCAAGTCGACGGTTTCCCTGTCCGAAAAGCAGACCTGGGGCCTGTTCGGCTATCTTTCCCACGCGACCGTGAAGAACCTCAATATTGAGGCGGACCTGACGATTTCCGCCAAGGGAACGGCCGATGCGGGTGTCCTGGCAGGGACCGCGTACTGTTCCACCATCGAGAATGTGAATGTGACCGCCAGCATTACTTCCAGCGGCTCTACCGCCAGCAAACGATTCTCTGTCGGCGGCATCGCAGGATTCGCTTTCAGCAGTTTTGATACGGATGAGAACAAGCCGGAAAACACCCTGATCAAGGGCTGTGAAGTGACGGCTACCGTCAATATGGATGGCGGAAGCAACTCGGCCGGCGGTGCCGCGGGCGTGATGTTCGGCGGGATCGCAGGCTTCTGTACCAATGCCAAGAACACCTCCAAGATCCAGGTTGAGAACTGTGCCTGCAACGGAACGATGACGGTCAGGATCGGCCGCTGCAGCGGCATCGTGGCCTCCGCGATTTACGGGACGGTCATCAAGGGTTGTACGAACAATGCCTCCCAGGTGAATACGATCGTCAACAGCCGCCTTGCCCTTGTCTGCTGCTACCTCGGAACGGAATGCTGCCTGATCGACTGTGTCAATACGGGCAACCTGACGACTTCCGACTCCCAGACCCACGCCGCGGCCCTTGTGGCGCTGATGGCCGACGATACCTGCTATATCGAGGGAGGCTCCCGCGTTGCAAATACGGGGCGGATCATCGGGAATTACCCGAAATTCACGGGTCTGCTCTGCGCCAATATGAACAAGCTCGACCACATCTCCAACGTCATCCTGAGCGGGACGACGGGCCTCTACAAGGCGGACGGCAATCATGAGATGAATCCGGTCAACGCTTCCAACTATATGGATTACATCGGCTACATCGCCGATGCTCTCAAGTCCAAACTGTCGAATATTACTTACGTAGCACAATAACGGAAAACCGATATGATGAAACGATTTCTGCTTCTTTTCCTTTTCGCCCTCCTCGTTCTCTCCTGCGGAACGGGTGCAAGGGATCTCCGCCCCCGGGCCGAAATCCTGCGGGACCGGATTCTCCAGGGGGACACGTCCAAAGTGCTGGTCGTCGCCCATCGCGGAGACTGGCGGTATGCCCCCGAGAATTCCATTATGGCGATTGAGCATTCGATCGCCGTCGGCGTGGATGTCGTCGAAGTCGACCTTCAATTGACTAAAGACAGCGTCCTGATCCTGATGCACGACGCCTCCCTGAACCGGACTACGACCGGAAAGGGAAAGATCTGCGAATGGACGCTGGATTCCATCAAGACCCTCAAGCTGAAGAGCGGCTGCGGCATCAAGACAAAGGAAACCGTGCCGACTCTGGAAGAGGCGCTTCTCGCCGCCAAAGGGAAAGTCCTCGTCAATCTGGACAAGGCAGACCGGTACTTTGACCTGGTGGTGCCGGTCCTTGAGAAAACGGGGACAACCGGCCAGATCATTATGAAAGGCAGCCGGCCGGCCGACGAGGTGCTCTCCCTTTATGGGGAATACCTCGACAGTATCCTGTATATGCCGGTGGTTTACCTGTATAAGGAGAATGCGGAGGAGCGAATGGAAGGCTATATGACGGATCTGAAGCCCTGCGCATACGAACTGGTCTACGAGTCCGATGATGCGATTGCCCTACCCAAACGACTCCGTCATGACCTTTCCGGGAAGGCCCTGATCTGGTACAACACCCTCTGGGACACCATTTGCGGCGGCCACGATGACGACCTTGCCCTGAAAGACCCCGATGCAGCTTTCGGCTTTCTTGTCGATACGCTCGGGGCCCGGATCATCCAGACCGACCGGGCGGAGCTGCTGCTGAAATACCTCCGTGATAGAAAATTACACGATTAAAAACCATAAACGCCAAGCATTATGACACACCTCGACAAAAATCCTTATGAGGCTCCTTCCTGCAGGGGCCTGCTCCTGTTGATCCCGCAGGACGTCTTCACGGGATCCACCATTATCCACGGTAATGACAATGATGTCTACGAGGATCAGGATGATACCGAAAACTGGAGTTAATTTTGGAGGACAGGTTATGAAAAAGCTATTTTGGATGATGATTGCAGTGGCCGTAGCGGCCGTTTCCTGCGACAAAGAAATTCCCGCCGTTGATGACGACGTTACCCCCGCCCAGGGCGATGAGGTCGTAACCGGCGACAACGACAACGACTGGTCCGCCTACGATGCGGACAAGTATCTGGTCTCCTTCACCGGTACGATTGAGGAGACCAAGACCACCATCGACTTCACGACGGGTGTTACTACCTGGGAAGTCGGTGATAATGTACTGGTTTATGTGGCCGAGAGCGGCCAGAGCGGCCAGTACGAATACAACGCCGACGGCAAGTTCTATCCCGTGGATACGGATGACCTTGTCCCCGCGGAGGCCGGTCAGACGGTGTATGTGTACTACCCTTATTCCGCAGAGTACGCTCCGCATGGTACTGAGGCAAGCCTGACCATCCCGGACTTCACCGATCGGCTGGTCAAGGCCCCGATGGCGGGCGTAGTGACGGCACAGGCGGGCGTCGAACCCACCGTTGCCTTCAAGAATCTAGGGGCTGTCCTGCATCTCACGCTGAAGGGCAGCGATACGCTGACCGCCGTTGAACTCAGCACTACCAACGTCGCGCTCTCCGGCGACTCCTCCATCACCTGGACGGACGGCATCCCTGCGCTCCGCATTCATGGCGATGCCTGCAAGGTCACGGCCGAGGGCAGTGTGGATCTGACGGCAGAAGGGGTGGAATACAGCTTCTTCCTCCCGCCCTCCGACAATGAGCTGGAAGGCCTTACGCTTAAATTCATCTATGGAAAGACGGTTGGCGAGGTAAATTATGCGCCCTATCAGACGAAAAGCCGTAACTCAGCCCTCGCCTGCGAGCGCAACCATTCCTACGGCCTCACCTTCGACTTGGGCTTCTTCTCCGGCGGCAACGGCAGCGAGGAGCATCCTTACCAAATTGCGACGGTTGAGGATTTCCAGAATCTCGCCACCTATTGGGCTGATGAAACAGCCGGCGGCCCGCTCGGATTCATCGCGGAGAACGGCACCTTCTTCGGCTCGGCCGGCGTCCACTATCTCCAGACGGCCAATCTTGACTTTGAAAATGTGACCCTGACGCCGATCGGTGTCAATACAAAGCCTTTCTACGGCAATTACGACGGCGGTGAAAAAACGATGTCAAACATTGTGATGGGCGCATCGTCAACGAATTATATGGGGGTATTTGGCTATCTGCAGAATGGTGAGGTTAAGAATGTCAATGTGTCCGGGTCGCAGATTGTAGGCAGAACCCCGGTCGGAGGCGTCGTCGGTTACCTGAATTATGGAACGGTGACGAATTGCTCCCTGACGAACAGCAGCGTAAAGGGTGACAACGCCAACATCGGTGGTATTGTCGGCCGGGCCTATGGCGGCACCGTTTCGGGCTGTTCCATTACAGGCGTGTCCGTGAGCGAATTTGACACGGCAGCGGGCAACAACTATGGCGGCATCGTCGGATATGTGGACAACCAGGAATTAACCGTTGAGAATTGCTCTGCCGATGCGACATCCACAGTCAGCAACAATTCCAGCAAAGGACAGGTTGGCGGCATTGTCGGCGGCAGCGGCATTGCGACGGCAAACAAGTTTGTCATTGACCACTGCACCAATGCCGCGACGATTACAAGCGGCACAGGCGGTACTGTCGGCGGAATCATCGGAACCATTTCCCACGGTGTGGTTTCCCATTGTTCCAACACCGGTACCATCGCTTCCGGCGGTCAGGTTGCAGGTGGTATCGCCGGCCGCGTGATTGGCGGAGCCGAGATATATGCCTGCTGGTCCAATGCCGCGGTCAGCGCGGCTTCCGGTAAAAACCAGGTGGGTGGTATCGTAGGTTGGCTTGACTGGGGCGTGATCAGTTGCTGTCACGCCAAAGGGAGCGTTACAGGCGCCTCCTACGTCGGCGGTATTGTGGGAAGGGCTATCACCGGTGACAATGTTGCAGAAGGTAGTTCAATCAAGGGTCACCGCGTCCTTATTCACGAATGCCTCGCTCAGGCGGATGTCACTTCCACGGGCGCCACGGCTGCTGCGGGTGGCGTTATCGGCATGTTGCAGGCCAATAAGTATAACAATTCCGGAACTGAAACCATAGAATATGCCATGGTTGCTCACTGTGTCGGCTGGAAGGCGACCGTCGCCAACACGGCCACCACCGCCTGCGAACGGTTCGGAGCTTTTATCGGTTATGTCGCGACCAATCAGTCCGGTCTGACAACCAACAACCGCTGCTTTACGGAGAACTGCTATACTACGCTGGAAGACGGGGATCTCACATGGGCCGCCACTGAGCCGACAAAGACCGGTGGCTATATCGGCTGGTTGAACAGGGGGTATTTAAAGAATAGTTTTTACCGGATATCCCAAAATTCACAAGATGCAACGACAAACAAGAATAACAAGTGGCTGAATAATTTCACCCAGTTCCCCGGCGCAAACGACGCTGAATTCTGCGCCAGCCTGCTGGCTACGGGTGGTCTGGATGTCCGCACAACGGCCATGAATGTCTCGAACAGTAGCGGCAAGACCTACGTCGGTTCGGCCTGGACAACGACCGGCAAGAACGGCGAGACGCTTGCGTTCCCGCTGCCGCAGGATCTGGTTGATCTGGGCACGGAGTTCTATCAATAGTATTTGGCTATGAAGAAGTTACTGTTTCTCCTGTCCGCCCTTGCCGTGCTGACGCTGAGCGGATGCAAAGAGGATCCAGTCAATCCCGGCCCGGAAAAGCCGGATACGCCGGAGCAGCCGGAAGAGCCGGAGGAGCCGGAAGATACCTTCCAACCCATCGCGCCCTTTGACGCCGATGCAGATTATCGGCTGTTCTTTATCGGAAATTCCTTTACCAAGGATGCTGTGGAGCACTTGCCGGGCATTCTCGCCGCGGCCGGCATCAAAGACGTCCTGATGGTACACATGTTCTTTGGTGGCCGGACCGTCCCGGAGTACAACGACGGGTGGGAGACGGCGACCGATTTTCACTGCTACCTCTGCAATCCCGGGCAGACGGCCTGGACGGACATCAGCGGCAAGAGCCTTGCCGTGGTGGCGTCCAGCGCCCGCTGGGATGTAGTGACCATCCAGGAGCATACCGGCAAGCAGATTGCCTGGGGCTGGACGGACAATGAAAAGAACGCTTTGATGGGTCTGAAGGAAAAGATTCAGACCGCCCAGACGGCGATCGGTGCGTCTCCGAAGCTCTACTACATCCTTTCCCAGGCATATTTTGACCTGGGCCGGGCACAGAACGTAACCCGCCCCTTTGCCACGACAGACGAGATGTGGACGGTGATTTCCGCCCACGCCAGGACGGCCGTGGAGCAGTGTGCCTTCGACGGAGTCATCTCCACGGGCGCCATGTTCCAGAACCTGAGGACGACCGGTTACAACAACGAGATCGGCCTCACCCGTGACGGTTATCATATGGACCTCGGTCTGGCTCGTTACGGGGCTGCCTGCACCGTCTTCGAGAGCATCATCGGCCCGAAGAAAGGAAAGACCATGGACGGCAACACCTACCGCTACGACGTCACCGCTTCGGACACTACTCCCGTTACGGATGAGTCCGCGCCGGTCGCCATCCTTGCGGCCCGCGGCGCCATTGCAAAGCCTTACGAAGTTACGGATCTGTCCGCTTATGGCCCGAAGGAGCCTGAGCCGGTGGACCCGGACAACATCTCCATTGCCTCTGCGGCGGACCTGGTCGCTTTCGCTTCCAGGGTGAACAGCGGCGACGAATCCGCCGTCATTGCCAATGTGACGCTCAGCGCCGATATCGACTGCTCGTCCATTACGGACTGGACGCCGATTGGAAAATGCACGATGACTACCTGGGCCCACAACAACACCGCCACTTCCGGGAATCTGTTCAAGGGTACATTTGATGGAGCCAACCACAGCCTCAAGAACCTCAAGATGGTCTTCAATCCCACCTCGAAGGCTGGTGCATGGGGCTTTTTCGGGGGCATCGGCAAAGATGCCGTCGTCAAGAACCTGGTGTTTGATTCCTCCTGTTCCATGCATGTAACAGCCAGCTATTCCGGAGCCTTCGGCGTGCTGGCCGGCGTACTGATCGACGCAAAGGTGGAAAATGTCAAGAACTATGCGCCCATCACCGGAGGCGGAACTTCTGCCCTGGCGAACAACGCAGAGGAAGGACGTATTTCCCTGGGAGGTCTGATCGGCTGGGTCGTGTCTGCAACCCAGGAGGCAACGACGAGCAATCTCTACAATGCAGGACAGATCGGCATTTCGGAATCCGCCCTCTTCGAAAGGGGTGCCAATGCCGGCTTCGGGGTTAACGGTGTGATGGTCGGAGGCTGCATCGGCTTCTCCACCAATAACGGCAGCAAACTGTATCAGACACATACCGGAGCCGTGAACGACGGCAAGATTTTCGCCAACGCCGGTCGCACCTTCGGAATCGTCGGTGCCGGCATCCGTTACAGCCGGATTATCGACAGCAGCAACAATGCCGATATCTACAATACGATCAGCGGCAACGCACGGATTGGAAATATCACCTGCCTGCTCGGTGAAGGCGGCGTTTTGGACAATTGCTTGAACAAAGGCGACCTGATTGCCCCCAACTGCAATTCCGTCGCCGGAGTGGTCTGCGTCCTGAATTATGCAGACGCCCAGGTTAAGGGCTGCCGCACCATCGGGGCCACCATTGTCGGCAAGAATGCAAATACCGAGGGGAACCAGAACTACAGCGGCGTTCTATTCGGCCAATGCACCAACAGCACGGTTAAATTTTCGAACTGCTCCCTCAGCGGCAAATACGGAAAGACGCTCACCAGCCTGGTTACCGTCACTGCGGACAACTATTTCCGGCTTGCCGGACAGAACAAAGACAACTGCAACCCTACAATTACTGCAGAAAACATTCATTTTGCCAATGAATAGAAACGAAATCTTATGAAATTCAGTTATTGGATATCTGTTATTTTGGCGCTGGCTGTATCCCTGACAATGAGTGCTCGCCCCGCTCCGGATTCCTCCGGAGAAGGCCCGGCACGACATCCCGTCTCGGGAACCGTCACAGACACCTACGGCGCCCCCGTCATCGGAGCCGGGGTCCTCGTCAAGGGAACTACGCGCGGCGCCAGCACGGATCTGGACGGAAAATACTCCATTGAGGCCGCGCCGGACGAGATACTGGTGTTTACCAGCATCGGATATGAGAGCGTGGAAGTCCAGGTCGGCAACCAGAGCATCGTGGATGTGGTCCTCCGGGAAGATTCCACCATCCTTGACGATGTTGTCGTCATTGGCTATGGTGCCGTTAAGAAAAGAGACGTCACTACGGCCATTTCCAGCATCAAGGCGGACGAGATAGAAAACCATTCGATCTCTGATTTCCGTCAGGTAATGGCCGGCCGGATGCCGGGTGTCTCCGTGATGCAGGTCGGCGGTGATCCGGAAGGAAACGTCATGGTACGGGTTCGTGGTATCGGTTCCGCAACGGCCGGCAACAATCCCCTCTATGTCATTGACGGCGTCCCGATGGAGGATGGCCTGACCAACCTTAATGCCAACGACATCGAGTCCCTGGAGGTCCTGAAAGACGCTTCTTCGGCGGCTATTTATGGTTCCCGGGGCTCCAACGGCGTTATCCTCATCACCACCAAGTCAGGCGCCACCGATAAGGTGAAAATCAGTTATGACGGATATTATGCGCTGGACGAGGTGTCCAAAAAGCTTCCGCTGATGGACGCGTACGAGTACGCCCAAATCGTGAAGGAAGCGCATGACAACGCCTATTTCGATGCCTATCCCGGTGGCACGGCGCCGAACGGTTCCCGTCCCGATTCTTGGGCGAACTATCCGGTGGAGATCATTCCCTACCTCAACGGCGAACCCGGACTGACCAACACGGACTGGCAGGATGCGATCTTCCGCAAGGCGCAAACCCATAGCCACAACCTGTCCCTCTCCGGGAAAACCAAGTCGATCAAGTACTTCATCTCGGGGAGTGCGCTTTTCAAGGAGGGTATCATCATCCATTCCGATTTCCGGAAATTCACCCTTCGCTTCAACCTGGACGGGAAGAGCGGTCGTTTCATCTACGGAGTCAACTTCGCGCCTTCCTATTCCCGTTCCAACCGGGTGGACGCCAACGGACCTTACGGGGACGGCGGTATCGTCCAGTCTGCGCTGACCTACAACCCGATGTGGCCGATCTACAATGAGGATGGGTCTTTCAACTTCCTCGGGAATGGTTACTGGCGGATCGGCAACGACTACCAGCACAATGAAATCCTGAATCCCGTCGCCGTGGCGACGCTCAAGACGGACACCGTCCACAGAATGGCGATGACGGGGCGGGTCTTTTTAGGAATTGAAATCATAGATGGCCTTACGCTCAAGACGACCTTCGGCGGCTCCTATTACGGGGCCTCCAACAACCGCTATTCCCCTGCGGAACTGGAGACCCGCGGCAAGGCCTATTACGGAATGCCGTCCAACCCGGTCGGTTACGCATCAGCGGGGCAGCGGTATAATTGGCTGTGGGAGAATCAGCTCTCTTACAACAAAACCATCCGCAAGGATCACGCGATCAATGCGGTCATCGTTCAGTCCCTGCAGCGGAATACGGAGAAGTCGATGAACGTCACGGCAACGGACTATCCGAACGACTATATCCAGACCATCGGCGGCGGCACCGTCACCAAGGGTAATTCCGAGACGACGCAGTGGTCCCTCGCCTCTTTCCTGGCCCGTGCCCAGTATAGCTACAAAGGGAAATATATGTTCTCGGCGGCCATCCGTGCGGACGGCTCATCCCGCTTTGGCAAGAACCACAGGTGGGGCGTCTTCCCGTCCGTGTCGGCGGCCTGGAGGCTTTCCGGGGAAGATTTTATGAAACCGACCCAGTCCTGGCTGAGCGATTTGAAAATCCGTGCGAGCTATGGTATGACGGGTAACTATCAGATTGGCGATTACGCCCACATGTCCACCCTGAACGGTGACGATTACATCCTGGGCACGAACGGCGGTTCGCTCGTGAGCGGCTACAAGCCCAAGCGGATCGAGAATCCGGATCTTACCTGGGAGAAAACGGGGATGGTCAATGCCGGTATCGACGCCAACTTCTGGAACGGATACCTGACTTTCACCGCCGAATACTACTATTCGATGACCACGGATATGCTACTCAATGTTCCGGTTCCCAGCATCACGGGCTACACCACTACCCTGATGAATATCGGAAAGATCAACAACCGGGGCTTCGAGTTCCAGGTCGGGTCGTCGCATTCCTATTCGAACGGGTTCAGCTATTCGTTTACGGCCAATCTATCCCGGAACGTTAACGAAGTCAAGGCGCTGGGGCCGAACGACACGCCGATCATCGAGAGCGGCAGCGTGGAACACGCCTATTACATCACCGAAGTGGGGAAACCGATCGGCTGCTATTATCTGATGACCGTCGACGGCGTGTTCAAGGATCAGGAATCTCTCAAGGCTTATCCGCACTTTGAGAATACGCAGCCGGGTGATTTCCGTTTCGTGGATGTCAACGGCGACGGGGAGATCGATCTGGACAAGGACCGCTCCATCGTCGGCAACTATATGCCGGACTTCACCTACGGATTCGGCGGCAGCCTCAGTTTCAAGGGCGTTGACCTCCGGTTCGCCTTCCAGGGCGTGTACGGCAATGAAATCCTGAACCTAAACCGTCGCTATCTGGACAATATGGAGGGCAACACCAACGGCACGATTGCTTCCCGCAACCGCTGGGTCAGCGAGGAGAATCCCGGGGACGGAATGACCAACCGGGCCAACCGCAAGCAGAAGGGCAACAACCTCCGGACCTCGACCTGGCATATCGAGGACGGTTCCTATCTCCGTCTGCAGGATCTGGCCATCGGCTATACCTTCCCGCTCAAGTGGACGTCCGTCATCCATATTTCCAAGGCGCGGTTGTATGTCTCTATGCAGAATCTCTTCACGCTTACCCGCTATTCCGGCTATAACCCCGAGGTGAGTAACCGTACAAACGCCCTGACTCCGGGTGAGGATTACGGAACCTATCCGCTCTCCCGCACGTATATGTTCGGTCTTAACTTAACATTCTGACGGCTATGAAAAGAGTTTACATACTGCTGTCCATCCTGCTTTCCCTGGCCCTGGTCTCCTGTGAGAAGTTCTTCAGTCTCGCACCGGATACCGAGGTGCCCGTGGATGGGATGTACAGGACGGCGTCTGATTTTGACATCGCCGTGAAAGGCTGCTACGCAAGACTGCAAGGGCAGGTTTCTATCTATAACGAACTGTGTGAATACCGCAGCGACAACCTGTATATCAGCGCACCGACGGCGGGAACGCAGGACCGCTACGACATCGACCATTTCAAGGAGCAGTCCTCCAACGGCATCCTCTCCGATGCGTGGTCCAATCTGAGCAACGGCATATACCGCTGCAATATGGTCCTGGACCGGATCGACGCGGCTGAATTTGACGAGACCCTGAAGAATCAGTACAAGGGAGAGGCGCTGTTTATCCGGGCGTACACCTATTTCAATATGTACCGGATCTGGGGCGGCGTCCCGGTGGCCCGCAAGGTGGTTTCCGTGGACGAGGCCCTCAAGATCGGCCGGAGTTCCACCGAGGAGATGTACAACTATATCGCCGGTGACCTGGAAGAGATTGTTCTCAACAGTATGCTTCCCGCGACCTACGCAGACGCGGATATGGGCCGGGCGACGCTCGGAGCGGCCAAGGCGCTGCTGGCCAAGGTCTACCTCACCTTCGGAAAGAATCAGGAGGCTTCCGCCCTGCTCGCCGGCCTGACGGGTAAATATGATTTACTCCCCCGGATTGCGGATGTGTTCAATGTGAATAACGAAGACAACCGGGAAATCATTTTCGCCGTCAAGTTTAACAAGACGGTCACAGGAGAGGGCCACGGTGCCTGGTTCTCAATCTCCAATCTGAACGACGACTCGGGACGGAGCCAGATCCTGAAAAATCTCTACGAAGAAGGAGATGAACGGAAGGATCTTCTGGAGTATAAAAAGGTGGACGGGGTCAACCTCTACCTGATGAACAAATTCTACGATACGCCGGACGAGACGAACAAGAACTACGGCAACGATCAGATTCTCCTTCGTTATGCCGACGTGCTGTTGATGTATGCCGAGGCGCTGAACAATCTCGGTTATTCGAATTCCCAGAACTCGGAACAGATGAAAGCGCTGAACGCCGTTCATATGCGGGCCGGCCTTCCTTCCCTGAGTATCACGGACCTCCCCGATCAGGATGCTTTCCGCCGGGCGGTCTGCAAGGAACGCCAGATGGAATTCCCTTACGAGGGACAGCGCTGGTTCGATGTGGTCAGGATGGGGTATGCGCAGGAATTTGCGATGGCTGAAGGCCACGATATCCAGTCCTACCAACTGGTGTATCCCATTCCGAACAAGGAGATTGAGCGCATCAATGATGCTTCTCTTCTCTGGCAGAATCCTAACTATTAATCGTTGAGGTATGAAAAAGACAATCCTATTCTTTATCTGCCTTTGTGTGCTGCTTTTCTCTGCCTGCCAGAGAGAGAACAGCCAGGAGCGCCCGTTTAACCTTTACCAGGTGGAAAAAATTGTCGTTCTTGCGGGAGATAATTCAGCTCTGGTGTCCTGGGAGACACAGGACGGAAAGCCGGATCCAGAATCCTTTATCCTGGCCTGGATCCCCGATGCGGCCGGTCTGGAAGGCGGTCAGGTGATCCTATCGCCCGACAAGCGGGAGTATCTGGTCGAAGACCTGGTGAATGATTGCAGTTATTTGTTTACCGTACAGGCAAAGTATCCGGACGGCCTGTCGCAGAAGGTATCGGAGAAGTGCACGCCCCGTACCAGCCGGCTGCCCGTAACGGACTTTACGGCCAATGCGGGAGACGGACGGATTCTCCTTCGCTGGAAGAAGCCGGACGCAGTAGTATCGAGCTACAAGATTACCTGGACGCCGGGCGCCGGTTCGCAGGTGCTGACCGATACCTCCCTGGAACGCTATATGGTGGAGGGCCTGACCAATGGCTCCGAGTACACCTTCACGATGGTGTGTAATTATCCCAAGGGAGAAAGCGAGGCCGTCAGCGCCAGTGCCACCCCGGGTGTCGTCACTCCGATTATGATGAGTATCCCGAGCGCCGTAAGGCATCAGCCGGTTACGTTCGAGTGCAACCCGATGTATTTCATCTCGGGCGAGGTGGAAAGCATTGCCTGGGATCTGGGCGACGGCAATACCGCTACGGGAGAAAGTGTTCTCCATCGCTTCCTGTCGGAAGGGACGTTTACGGTGAAGGTCACGGTAACCTATACGAACCATACCACGGAGGATGCCTCGGTCTCCTTCCCTGTCTCCGGCTTCAAGTGGAGCGAACTGGCTATTACCAAAGACGGATACATCGGCTATGTGAAGACCTCCAGCGTCGTGTTCTCGAATGATGGCGGGACAATGTACATCTCCACGTCCAATTCCCGGGGCGACGTGTTTGCCTTCGACACCTGGACGGGCGAGATCAAATGGACCTACCCCATAGAAAAAGTGACATACGGCGGCGGTCCGATGGTGGGGCCGGACGGGGTCATTTACGTCGGTGCCCGGGACAAGAAATTCCGGGCCATCAATCCTGACGGATCCCTCAAGTGGGTCCTGGATGTAGCCGGCAATGTCGACGGCTTTCCCGCCATCACTTCCGACAATAAGTTGTACGTGGTCTCCAACGGGACGGTTGCCAACCTTTATGCGGTCAATCCCAATAACGGGGCTGTGCGTTGGAGTAAGGAACTGGAGGGGAATGTCGGCAGCGCCGTGGCTGTGGACGGGGACGGAAACGTCTATGTCGGTACCAACTCTGCGGTGTGGTCATATACCGAGGATGGTACCTTCCGGTGGAAGTCTTCCTCTCTCACCGTGACGGAGTCCGGATCCTTTGCCATCAACGGAAATGTCATTTATGCGGGCCTGAAGGGGAACGACGGTATCGTCGCCCTCGATATGGCGACGGGCGATATCCAGTGGAAGACCCTCCTGGCCGATACGGATTCCTTCTCGCCGGTAATCGGGCCGGACGGTACGATCTATTATGCCAGCCGCAACACCAAGAAAGTTTATGCCATCAACCCGGACGGTACAAAGAAATGGGAGACGGCTGCCGTGGCGACGTTTATCTACGCCAGTCCCGCCCTGTCCTCGGACGGCAAACTTTATATTGGCACACAGGCTAATTATGACGGATCCAAGCAGGTCCTGACTATCAATGCCGCGGATGGAAGCTATACGCTGACGCCGAGCGAGCAGATGATGTGCGCCTTCTCCTTTGGCCCCGACGACCGTGTGTACTACGGCACGGTGACAGGGGTTGGTGGCTCTACCGGTGGCCATATCTATGCCATTGAGACGGCCGGCCCGGCCAACTCCTGGTGTATGCGGGGTGGTAATATGCAAGGAACCAATTCATTGAAATGAGGAGTATGAAAAGACTGTTTATCCTGCTTTCCGTCTGCTTGTTCCTATCGTGCGGAAAGCATCCGGGCGGGGGCGGCGATACGCCGTCACCCACGCCTTCCGGCAAGAACGAAGGGGTCCGGCTGATGGAAAGGCTGTGGACGGAGACCTCTCCGCTACAGGTGACCCAGACAAGGTTGGATATCTTTGACGCCATTCAGGCACTGGCCGACAAGTGTACCAACACGGCCTTCAAAAACCTACTCTCCGCCGATGCGAACAAATACGCCCTGACGGTGAAGTACGATGATATGTTCTCCTGCTATGACGTCGCCTTTGACCGGGTCCTGGAGGCCCTGAAGGCGGGACGCCCTGCCCAGGGAACGGCTGTGATATGGCTGCTGTATAATATGGGATACGTAATCCAGACTCCCTCGGCGAATTTCGGGATCGACATTTACCACTACCGCGCCGCGGAATTGGCGCCTTATCTGGATTTCGTCGGCTCGACGCACCAGCACCAGGATCACCGTTCCAATCCGCTGCAGGATGCGATGTACAAGGCCGGGAAGCCGGTGTTGTCCAACTATTACAAGTCGGACAGTTATCAGTACACCGCCTCGGCCACGAAGGATTATGAGATTGCGGGATGCAAGATCCATACATTCATCACCAAGCACAACAACAGCGCCGACTCCAACGTCCCGATCACGGTCTTCCAGATCGATTGCGGGACCGATGCCGGCGGACTGGTGCTGATGCATTCCGGGGATTCCAACTTCACAGCTTCCGAATTCGACGTGACGAAAAAGATCAACGTCTACATCCCGCGGTATGCCGTCAACGACCTGCAGGAGAATCAGGTCCTGGGTCCGGTCTTCACCCCGGATTATGTGCTCCTCTCCCATATCCTGGAGCTGTCCCACAAGGATGTCAGCGAATCGCGCTGGTCCTTTGAGCTGGCGCTGGACAGGGCTTCCAAACTCAATTGTGACAAGACCTACGTGCCGTTCTGGGGCGAGAAGCTTCTCTGGGAAAACGGACAATTGAAATAAAAAAACATACATACTATGACCAAAACTAGAAAAAACACCGCAGCGATCATCATTATGTTCCTGCTGTTTGCGATGATGTCCTTCGTCTCGGGCCTGCAGAACCCGATGGGAATCATTGCCAAGGCCCAGTTCGGGGCGTCCAATGCGATGTCGCAGATGGGCGTATTTATGAATTTCTTTGCCTACCTGATTTTCGGCATTCCGGCGGGCCTCATCCTCAAGAAACGGGGCTACAAGATTTCCTCGCTGGAGGCTGTTTCCCTGGGGTTGGTTGGTGTCACGATCACCTTCCTTTCCGGCGTGGCGGGCAATTACTGGGTCTATCTTCTCGGCGCCCTGATTTCCGGATTTGCGCTCTGTATGCTGAACACGATCGTGCAGCCGATGCTGAATACGCTCGGTGGCGGCGGCAACCGCGGCAACCAGCTGGTGCAGTTCGGCGGCAGTTGCAATTCGATGGCGGCGGCCCTCGTGCCGATGCTTTGCGGATACCTGATCGGTGAAGTGACTGCGGAGACGCAGATCAAGGACGTCAACATCGTCCTCTATATCGCGATGGGTATCTTCGCGCTGGCTTTCCTGATCATCCTGATTTCCTATATTCCCGAACCAGAGCTGGAGGCGGCGAAGGCTTCGGCGGCTGCCGGCGAGAAGCAGGAAGGAATGCTGTCAGGGCTCAAGAGTGCGCTCAGCTTCCGGAATCTCGTTTTCGGTATGATCGGCATCTTCGTGTATGTCGGTGCTGAGGTGGGTATTTCCAATATCGCCAACCTCTATATGGCTACGCCTGCTGAGCAGGGCGGCCTTGGCATCCTGGTCGGCGTGGCTGGTACCCTCTGCGGAGTTTATTGGCTCCTGATGCTGGTAGGTAGAATTCTTGGAGGAATGGTCGGTGGCAAGGTGTCGAGCCGCAGTATGCTGTCCATTATGGGATGTGCGGCCATTGCGCTGCTGATCGTGGCCATCTTCTTCCCCAAGAACATCACCGTCAAGTTGCTGGGCGAGCAGGTGCCCGTGAGCGTCCTGCTGATGATCCTCTGCGGTCTCTGCACCTCCGTAATGTCCGGCGCTATCTTCAATATGGCCGTCGAAGGCCTCGGGCAGTACACCTCATTGGCGTCCGGCCTGATCAATACGATGTGTGTCGGCGGCGGAGTGCTACTGGTCGTGCTCGGCGCCATTTCGGACAAGTGGGGCTTCGTCAGCAGTTTCTGGCTGATCATCGCCTGCTTCATTTATTTGGTATGGTACGCGCTTCGCGGGTCCAAGTTGGGTAGGAAAGTTAAACCGCAGGAAGTATGAAAGAGTTGTTGAGCAGTTATACAGCCGAACTCAAGGAAGCTATCGGAAAGTTAGATGAGGTGGAGTTCGGCAAAGCGGTGCGAATTCTTGTACAGGCGTGGAGGAAGGACCGTCAGGTGTTTGTGGTAGGCAACGGCGGCAGCGCCGGGTCGGCCAACCATTTCGTGTGTGATTTCGGGAAGAATGCCGTTAACCACGGCCTGCGCCGGTTCCGGATCCATTCGCTTTGCGACAATCCAGAGGTGATCACCGCCATTGGGAATGACATCGCTTTTGACGAAATTTTCCGTTTCCAGCTCCAGAATTCGATGCGGGCGGGGGATGTGCTGATCGTGATCAGCGCCAGCGGGAATTCTCCCGACCTGGTGAATGCCTGTGCGGAAGCCAAGGCACGGGGCGCGTCGATCATCGCCCTGTCGGGTTTCGGCGGTGGTAAGATCTGCGACGGCGCCAATGCCCGCTTCATCACCGATATGAAGAGCTATGAGCGCATCGAGGACCTGCATATGATGATTCTGCATATCATTGTATGCTGGTTCAAGGGCCACCAGGAGCGGCTGTCATGGGACGTGGAGATGATCAATCCCTGGGACAAGAAAGACTTTGACATCAAATATGCCCTGTTTGACTTTGACGGCACGGTCAGCCTGATCCGCCAGGGTTGGCAGGGGATTATGATTCCCTATTTCGAAGAGGTGCTCCGGGCGACCGGAACCTCCGAGACGCCGGAGGAAATCCACGAACTGGTGCGCCTGTTCGTCACCGACCTGACGGGAAAGCAGACCATCTTCCAGTGCATCCGGCTCGCCGAAGAGGTGACCGCCCGTGGCGGTACGCCGCTGGAGCCTATTGAGTACAAGCGGGAATACCTCCGCCGCCTGGAAGAGCGCATCCGCGAGCGGAAAGCGGCGCTTACGGCTGGGACCATCGATCCGGACGAATGGATCGTTCCCGGGGCCAAGGCCTTTGTGCAGAAACTCCGCGAAAGGGGTATCAAATGCTATCTGGCCAGCGGTACCGACGAGAAGGACGTCCTCCACGAGGCCGGCCTGCTCGGGCTGGAGCCGTATTTCGACGGCGGAATCTGGGGCGCCCGCGACGACCTTGCCATCGGTCGCCGGAAAGAAGACATCAAGGAGATCAAGGCCGAAGTGATCCGCGATATGATCGAGCGGCAGCATATCCAGCCCAATGAGCTGGTCTCGTTTGGAGACGGCTTCGTTGAGGTGGAACTCGTGGCGAATCTGGGCGGCCTGGCTATCGGCGCAGCGACCAACGAGGCCGAACGCTGCGGCATCGACGCGTGGAAGCGCAGCCGCCTCATTGTAGCCGGCGCCCGGGCCATCATTCCCGATTTCTCGGAACCCGACAAGATTATTGAGACTGTTCTGTAAGCATTATGTCTGCGTATAAAATGTTTGACCGCTCGCAGCTTGTACCGGAATCCATTTCGGCACGGCGGGCGGAAGTGCGGTTCTCCGACGTGGCCATCGACCCTTCGGCGCTTCCCCGTGAATTCTCCCATCCGGCGCTTCCGGTGCTTGCGGACTCCATCGTGGAGGCCCGCCGGCTCGGCGCCACGGTGCTGCTGATGTTCGGCGGCGGGGTCATCAAGAGCGGCTGTTCCCCGGTCATCCTGGAGCTGGTGAAGCGCGGGTTCGTTACGCACCTGGCCACCAACGGAGCCGGTGCCATCTATGATTTTGAATTCGCCCTCTGCGGCGAGACGGGAGAGAACCTGGAGGCGGATTTCCCTGCCGGGCGGCTCGGCCTTTGGGAGGAGGATGGGATGCTCAACGAGGCCGTTAAGGCCGGAGCGGCGGAAGGTCTCGGCTGGGGAGAGGCTGTCGGGAAATATATCTGGGAGCATAATTTCCCCGGAAAAGAGAGCAGCCTGCTGGCAATGGCGTATCATATCGGCATCCCCTGCACCGTGCATATCGGCGTCGGGTGCGACACCGTGCACGAATTGCCCAATGCCGACGGGGCCGCGATGGGAAAATGCTCGCTGGACGATTTCCTGATCTACACCGACAGCATCACCCGGCTCGAAGGGGGCGTATTCCTTGATTTCGGCTCCGCCGTGGCGGGTCCGGAAGTGTACCTGAAAGCCCTGGCGATGGCCCGGAACGTGGCCCATCAACGGGGAGAGCGGATCGTGCATTTCCACACGGCCGTGTTCGACGTGCAGCACATCGAGGATGCCGACAATTATGCGGCCACGCCCTCCAAATCCGACCCTCGGTACTATTTCCGGCCCTGGAAGACCATCCTGGCCCGGACCGTAGCCGACGGGGGCAAAAGTTTCTATATCCACGGACACCACAAGGAGACGCTGCCTGCGCTGGCGGCCCTGGTCTTCGAAAAAGCATAGGAGGACAACGAGATGCCATTCAAGAAATTTGACTGTTCTCTGTTGAACATCAAACCGCTCTCGGAGCGGATTCACGACATCGTCCTCGACCAGGTGCTACTGGACGTGAACGGCGAGATTCCTGCCTTTGAGCACCCGGCTCTGCCGGTGATCGCCGAGGCCATTGTCGAAGCCCGCCGCCGCTATGATGCGACGGTGATGATGATGTACGGTGCGCACGTGATCCGCACGGGGAACGGCCTGTTTATGATCGAACTGATGAAGCGGGGGCTCGTAACCCATTTCGCCACCAACGGTGCCGCGTCCATTCACGACTTTGAATTTTCCCTAATCGGGGAGACCTGCGAGAGTGTCGCGAAATACATCAGCGAGGGGCAGTTCGGCCTTTGGAAGGAGAGCGGAATCGTGAACGACGCCATCCGCGCCGGTGCCGCCGAGAATCTCGGCTGGGGCGAGGCGGTCGGTAAATACATCTGGGAAAACAACTTCCCGAACCGGGAGAAGAGCGTCCTCGCGATGGGATACCATCTGGGCGTTCCCTGCACCGTGCATATCGGTATCGGGAACGACATCATCAACGAGCACCCCAATGCCGACGGGGCCGCGATGGGCATTTGCTCCTATAATGACTTCCTGATCTATGCGCAGAGCCTGACCCGGCTCAATCACGGCGTCGTGATGGATTTCGGGACGGCGGTTGCAGGACCGGAGGTGTATCTGAAGGCCCTTTCGATGGTGCGCAACGTGGCGTCCCGCCGCGGAGAGGAGGTCAAACCTGCCTGTGCGGCGGTCTTTGACATCCAGGCTATCACCTCGGAGGAGCAGCGACACAATTTCCGCCCGTGGCGGAATCTTCTGGATACGACCATCGCCGGCGGCGGTGTCGGTTTTTACGTACAGGGCCTGCACAAGCAGACGGTGCCCAATTTGTCAAGAATTGTTTTTGATCTTTCAGAAAAATGGAAAAAGTAGCAGAAAAGATTATTGCCGCGCTCGCCCAACCGGAGCGCGCCCACATCGTGGTATTTGGCGATTATGCCCTCGACAAGTATCTCTACAGCGACCCGGCCGATGACGAAGTGTCTGCCGAGACGGGCGACAATGCCTTCCGCATCCACAAGAAAAAGATGATGGCGGGGGCCGGCGGAACGATTACCAACAACCTCCGCTCCCTCGGCGCCAACGTCCGCTGTATCGGCATCCTCGGCAACGACGGGGAAGGCCTCGAACTCGACAATGCGCTCAAGGCGGTGGGGGCGGATACCGACCGGATGATCCGCACCGACAGCCTCTGTACCTGCGCCTACACGAAGATTCTGCGGCTCCCCGAAGGGAAACTCCGGGAGGATGACAATGCGTACTTTGAGTGGAAGCGTCTCGATTTCCGCAACTTTGTGGAACCTTCCCTCGAAATCCAGCAGCAGATGATCGACTATCTGGAAGAATCCCTCTCCTGGGCCGATGCGGTGATTGTCATCGATCAGTTCTACCAGCGCAATATGGGTGCGGTGACCGACTGGATCCGGGAGAAGGTGAATGCCATTGCCGGCCGCGACGGAGGCCCGATCTTCTATGTGGATTCCCGTTCGTTTGCCGACGAGTACCGCAATATGATCGTGAAGTGCAACAACATCGAACTGTTCTCGCTGTTTGACAACCCGCCCGCCGACGTGGAGGATCTTGGCGAGATCATCAAGTATGGCCTTCTCGCCGGTGAGAAACTCTCCTGCGAGATGCTCGTGACCTGCGGAAAGGCCGGCATGATCGTCTTTGGAGCTGAGCCGGTCCGCGTTCCCGGATTCAAGGTAACGGGCCCGATCGACATCGTCGGAGCAGGCGACGCCACCACCGCCGGCTTTATCCTCGGCCTCTCCCTCGGCCTGGAGAAAACCGAGGCGGCGACGCTCGGCTGCTGCGTTTCGTCCATCACCATCCAGCAACTCAACACCACCGGCAAGGCCACCGTGGCGCAGGTCTCCGCCCGTCTCCGCGGCGAGGATGGCGTCCCGAGAGGAGAATAGCCCGTCCTTTCGAACGACCTTTGTCATTCCGGGCTTGCCCCGGAATCTAATCTACTATGAAAACAATTATTATCAGCATTCTATTGCAACTCTCCCTCTTCACTCCCTACCCGGACCGGGAAGCCCCGCAGACCCGGGCCCCGTTCGGGTACAGGCCGTTCTATGTGAGTCATTTCGGCCGCCACGGCTGCCGGTATATGTCCAGCGAGGAGCAGGTTGCCGTGGTCCTGGACATCCTCCGGGATGCGCAGCGCCGGGGCCTCCTGACGGAGGAAGGAGATTCGCTTCTGCGTGATTTCGAGGCTTTCGACGCCGAGGAATACGGGATGTACGGTCAGCTTTCGGACCGGGGCGGCGAGGAACACAGGCATATCTCGGCGCGGATGTACCGCCATTTCAAGCCGGCCTTTTCGGGTCGGCACCGGAAGACGGTGCGCTGCATTTCCAGCATGTATCCGCGCTGCATCCTCAGTATGACTAACTTCTGCCTGGAACTGAAGTCCCGTTCTCCGCGCCTGGAGATGGACCTCCACGCCGGGGTCAAGTACTACAAGCGGCTCAATACGCCCGATACCACTCGGGCGCTCGTGGCCATTCGTGCCCGTGGCGAGGAGTATCTGCACCCTCAGTTCCCGTCCTTCTTTGATGATACGGCCTTTTTCGGCCGCATCTTCACGGATCCGGCGGCGGCCCGGGGACTCTGCGGCGACTGGACGACCTTTTTTATGCGTCTGTACGACTGTGTCTGCAATGTGGAATGCGTTGGGATGGATGTGGATTTGCGGCGCTATCTCTCCGCAGAGGAATTCCAGGGATTGATGCGTTTCCGGAATTGTATTATCTTTGCGGAAGACGGCCGCAATCCGCTCAACTGGGAGGCCCGCAAGCCCCTGGTACGGATCTTCCTGGAGGAGATGCTCTCAAAGGCGGATGAGGCGGTGGCTGGCAATGACATTGCGGCGGACCTCCGGTTCGGACACGACAGCGGCCTCTCGGGCCTGATGTCGCTCCTCGGAGTGGCGGGATACGATGTTGAGGCCGATCCGGCTGAAGCGTGGAAGGTCTGGGATGCGGCGGAAATGATGCCGATGGCGTCCAACCTCCAATGGGTCTTCTACCGGAGTCGGTTCCGTAAGGAGATCCTGGTGAAGATTCTGTTCAACGAACAGGAAACTTCCATCCCCGCCCTCGGCCCCGGCCCGTATTATAAATGGACAGACTTAAGAAACTATTTGGAGTCTCTATAAAATGGAAAAAGCTGCAGTATTAAAGAGGGATCTTCTGGCGGATGCCGTGGCGCTGGCCTTTGTGCTGGTCGTGCCGGCCCTGTCGCACCTGACGGCCATGCCGTTCTATCTGATCGATCCGATGCGCATCGCGGCGCTCGGGGTGTTGCTGGTGACACGGGATTGGAAAAATTCCCTGGCGCTGGCCGTCCTGCTCCCCGTCTTCTCGATGCTCGTCTCCGGCCATCCCGTGTTCCCGAAATGCCTGCTCATCTCGGTGGAACTGGGCGCGAACGTTCTGCTCCTGGAGTGGTTCTCCCGGATGCTGGGGCGGCTGTTGGCTCCCCGCGCCGGCTTCTCGGCCGGTTTCTCGGCCGGTCTGGCTACAGGCATTGCCGCCTTCGCCTCCATCCTCGTGAGCAAAGGGCTGTATTACCTGCTGAAACTGGCCGTCATTTCGTTCGGCTGGCTGCAGATGGACCTCGTCTCCACCGCCCTATGGATCCAATTGGTCGTCGCCGTGGCGATTTCTCTCATCTTTGCCCTCGTCGCCGCCCGTCAGGCCCTGTCTGCCTCCCGGATCAGGTAGTTCGGGCGATTTCTTGGACAACGCGTAGCGTCGATAACCCTCCGTGCCTTTGGAGGGTTATCAACGATTTCGGCCATTTTCGTCGATAACCACCCGACCCTTTGGAGGGTTGTCGACACTATGTGTGAAAAATAGCGAATTCTTTGTATCTTTGTAAGACGATGAAGAAGATTGTTCCGATCATACTGATATGCGCCCTGGTGGCATCCTGCTTCGGGAAGAGGCCGGCTCAGGGGCCGGGCGAAGCGGCCCCGAAGGCCGCGGCCTTCCCGACCGTGACGGTGCCCGGGGTCATCACCGATCCGGCCGAGGCGACGACGTGGATTGCGGAGCATTTTTTCGACGAAGTGACAACAGTGGCCGGCCTCGACAGCACCTCGCTGGAGCAGGCCGTCGGCACCTGGGCGTCGCTGCTGACTGCCATTCCGCCCGAAAAGGGCGAAGATGCCGTTAAGGGGTATCTGGGGCACCTTGAGACACTACCCGCGGAAGAGGCTGTGACGTTGAACAATCTCGTAGAGAAGTACATCTACGACCCCAATTCCCCCGTCCGGAACGAAGACCTTTATGCCACCATGGCAAAGGGCCTTTCCACCTCCAAATCCACTCCAGACAGCCTCCGGACCCATTATGCCTACCTGGCCGAGAAATGTGCCCTTAATGCCGTCGGCACTAAGGCCGCCGATTTCCTCTTCACCCAGAACGGCCGTGTCCGCTCGCTCTACAGCGTAGAGGGCGACCGGATCCTGCTGATCTTCGGCAATCCCGAATGCACTGCCTGCCGCGAACTCCACGAATCACTGAATGCGATGGAAGGCATCCCGGAGCGCCTCGCCTCCGGAGCGCTGGTCCTTGTGGAAGTCAACCCCGACGAGGACTCCATCGCCAAAGCAGAAACGGATAAATTATACCACATCCGCGCCATCCCCTCGATGTACCTCCTCTCCGCCGACAAAACCGTCCTCCTGAAAGACGCCCCCGCAGAGAGAATATTAAATTATCTCCAGAAAGAAGATGCAAAGTTCTAAATAATTAATGATATGAAACTTACAAAAGAGCTCTGGGGCAAGACCCCGGATGGAAAAGAGATCTTCAAGTGGACCCTGATGAATGAAAGCGGGGCGTTCGTCGTGCTTTGCAACGTCGGCGCGGCCATCGTGTCGATCGGCGTGCCTGACCGCGAGGGCAAGATCGCAGACGTCGCTGTCGGCTATCCCGATCCGATGTCTTATTTCGCCGACGGCCCCTGCGCGGGTAAAATCGCAGGGCGCGTGGCCGGCCGGATCGTCGGCGGGAAATTCACCCTCGACGGGGAGATTTACACCCTTCCCCTCAACAACGGCCCCAACCACCTTCACGGCGGCCCCAAAGGCTTTTCCAACCAGGTCTGGGAAGGACGCGAAGTCGGAGATGCCGTCGAATTCATGTATTTCTCCGAGGATGGAGAAATGGGGTATCCCGGCAATTTGAAAGCGGTCGCACACTACGAGTGGGGTGAGGACAATGCCCTGAAGCTCACAATGACGGCTGAGACCGACAAGCCGACGGTCGTCAACCTCACCAATCATACCTACATCAACCTCGCCGGCGAGGGCAGCGGCACCATCGAGAATCATATCCTGAAGCTCAATTGCTCCGAGTATGTGGATTCGGATGAATACCTCTCACCGAGCGGCAAGATCATTCCGGTGGCCGGCACGCCAATGGATTTCCAGATGGGGAAACGCATCGGAGACGACCTGCACAGCGATTATCCGCCCATCAAATTCGGCAAGGGCCTCGACAGCTGCTGGGTGATTGACGGCGCGCAGCCCGGGCAACTCCAGACGGCGGCCGAGTTGTACGATCCCACGAGCGGCCGCTGCCTCGAAATGATCACCGACCAGCCCGGCGCCGTGGTCTACACCGGCAACTGGATGTCCGACAGTCCGAAAGGTAAATGCGGCCGCAGCTATTTCGACTATGAGGCGGTGGCCATCGAATGCCAGCATTTCCCCGACAGCCCCAACCAGCCGGAGTTCCCGCCGGTGGTGCTCCGTCCGGGCGAGGTGTATGAATCGGCCATTATCTGGGCCTTTGGCGTGAAGTAGTATGCAGCAGTATCTCGATTTGCTCCGGCATATCCGTGCCAACGGCGTGATGAAGCACGACCGCACGGGGGTCGGAACCCAAAGTGTGTTCGGCTACCAGATGCGGTTCGACCTACAGAAGGGCTTCCCGCTGCTGACCACCAAGAAGGTCCACCTGAAGTCGATCATCTACGAGCTTCTGTGGTTTATCGCGGGCGACACTAACATCAAGTACCTCAAGGACCACGGGGTGTCGATCTGGGACGAATGGGCCGACGAGAACGGCGACCTGGGGCCGGTGTACGGCCACCAGTGGCGCTCCTGGCCCACGCCCGATGGCGGCACCATCGACCAGTTGTCGCAGGTGATCGATCAGATTAAGCGCAATCCCGACAGCCGCCGCCTGCTGGTCTCGGCGTGGAATGTGGCCGAAGTTTCCAAGATGGCGCTGCCGCCCTGCCACACGATGTTCCAGTTC